>Ga0065711_1030005_pt1 | contig 34099 bp, 13 predicted proteins | sample Hoacrofraction12_FD_59098 | JGI IMG/M metagenome (GOLD analysis project Ga0065711, IMG submission 59098) | Hoatzin crop microbial communities from Cojedes, Venezuela - Epithelial fraction 12 v2 (version 2) | ecosystem: Host-associated > Birds > Digestive system > Esophagus > Crop | place...
CAACCCCGCCAAGGCAAGCGCTATGTGCTCACAATGGTGGAGGCCACCACCGGATGGCTGGAAACCTACCCTGTGCCCCATGCCACTGCCCAGAATACTATCCTGGGCCTGGAAAAATGAGTCCTGTGGTGACATGGCACCCCCGAAAGAATTGAGTCGGACAACGGGACTCATTTTCCTAACAGCCTCATAGACACCTGGGCCAAAGAACATGGTATTGAGTGGGTGTATCACATTCCCTACCATGCACCAGCCTCTGGGAAGATTGAACAGTACAATGGGCTGCTAAAAACCACTTTGAGAGCAGTGGGGGGTGGGACTGTCAAAAACTGGGGTACTCATTTAGCAAAGGCCACCTGGTTGGTTGACACCAGAGGATCCACCAACCGGGCTGATCCTGCCCAATCAAAACCTCAGCGCCCCATAGAAGGGGATAAAGTCCCTGTAGTGCACATGCGGAACATGTTAGGGAAGACAGTGTGGGTTAGTCCTGCCTCGGGCAAAGGCAGGCCCATCCGGGGGATTGCTTTTGCTCAAGGACCTGGGTGTACCTGGTGGGTAATGCAAAAGGATGGGGAAGTCCGATGTGTACCTCATAGGGATTTGATTTTGGGCAAGAATAGTCAATAAAATAAATTGCATAGAGTTAATTGCTAAATAACCCTGTCACTGTCTGTTATCACTGTTACAATTGTTATATGTTATATCAGTAGTACTTTAGTAAGAATCACCTGGATTAAAGGAGGATGGATTTTGATGAAACCTAGCAGAGCACAGCGATGATGGAACTGGACCTGGTTTTTCAACAACTGGCGCCCAGCAACTTCATCAAGATCGACATGATCTGGAGTGCACGCAGCAGCGGGCAGTGAGAGCGGCTCTGTGCGTTCTGCTGTTTGTGTTGTTACTGTTGTATTGTTATTATCCATATTGTTGTTGTTGCTGTTCCTTTTGTTTCCTGTTCAGTTAAACTGCCCTTATCCCAACCCACCAGTTTTTGCCTTTTTCTTTCCGTTCTCCTCCGCACCTCAGTGGGGGGAGAGGCGGCAGAGCAGCCGTGTGGCCCTTTTGTTGCCGGCCACAGCCAAACTATTACATACAGCTAAGGAATAATGATTTTACTTTTTGCAAGTGTTAATTAAGAATTTGCTTTAATTTTGCTGCTGTCCATTTAAAATATCAGAAATTCTGTTCTTCATCTATATGCACTTGACTTAGTTTAAGAGAGGAAATACCACTGAACATGTCAGGGAAGACTGAGTAACTTTCCTTGTGTCTCCACAGGACTAAGAGCTGCACCAATCTGCTCCTCTCACCCCTATCCACTGAATAACGATGCCAAAGGCCCTCATCTGTTAAAGCAATTAGCGCAATGTTAAAGTGAAGTGTAGACGACGATTTGAGCTTTTATAAAAAGAGAATAGCTCAACTGTCAGTGACAGAAATGACCAACAAAAAATGGTACAGGTGCTCTCTGCTCTTTCTTTCCTTTGTTGGCTATCAATCATGTCTGCATCACCAGTATTCAAACTAACTCATCCTCCATTAACATTACTGTTATGAAGTTGGCTGTTAAATAACATAAGTCATTTAAAGAAAAGGAAATCACAGCATAGACATCAGATGTCTGAAATTTTATTTGTATTATGACAAAGTGCCACTGGTGCACATACTACACGTATGGCTACTAAACCTGGAAGAGATTTTATTTGTTATAGAGTAGTTTTTTAAAAATAATGCTACTGAGCATGAAGGTAGGCCATATATATATTATTTGCCTGTTCTGTAATTAGAAACTGTATATGGCATGAAAACCGGAGGCAGAACCTCTGCAAACTTGAATAATGTCAGTGTTTTACTCTGAAAAATTACTGATTCTAACCTGGGAAAAGGCTATAGAAGTATCCACTGAGCAGCTGAAGTGGCAGATCTTGGTAAGAGAACTGGTTACCACTGAAATTGCAGCCCTAAATCTTCTGTATATGGAAATGCACAATATACATGCAAGTAATAATCCTTCAGGGTGGAGTTTCCAGATGGCAATATGTCACCATCTCTGCTGTAAGACAATTCCTGAAGCCTTGTGAGAGCTGAAACCTGAAGAAAATTGTCTATGTGAGAGCTGTACATCTGTGCTGAGTTTGTCTCGCACTTCTGTGTTCAAAGAAAGTAAAAATTATTTTCCTTGTTTGGTGTTTATTTTGAGGTCCTCTGCTGTACTGCATAGGTTTTTCTAACTAGTCGCTGTGTTAGAACATTGATAGTCCTCCAGATAGCTAGTGCTGTTCATCTCAATGGTCATCATACTGCATTCCTGACTACTTCATGAGTTTAATAATACCCATAATAAGACTTTTACAGTATAATTATTTAACACCAAGCACTAAGAGGTTAGGAGGTCAAGTGGGAGATTACAACTGCTGCTGAAGAAAACACTGCTAATAGGACTAGGGGAAACCTTGAGAGCTTCCCTTTTGTCAGTGGTGACAGAGAGCCATGGCAGACTGTGGGATGTCCTAGGCTATTACTTCAACTTTGAGTTGCACTTCAATTTCAGCGTATTCAGTCCGTTGTAACTGAAGTCTCTAACTGGGTTCTTTATAGCTTGTCTTCAGCTACTCTGCTAGCCTTCACTAAATGGAATGACAGGCAGCCCATCTTCCCATGAAATCTGGGGTGATTTTAAAAATCTTGATATGAAGCACCTTTCACTGTTTTACATTCTCTGAGTCCTGCAGGATCTTTAGGTTCCAGCTTCACCTCAGTCTTGACAACATATTCCACTTGTGTTCTGACTGCAGCCTTTGTAAAGTCTGCATATGTTTTCATTTAGGTCAGTATATTGCTGCGGTGTGTTATGTATCATCTACAGACTTTATTGCATGCAAAGGAAGAGGGTGAAAAACTTTCCTGGATCCTTACAGCTCACTTGATTTCAGTAGAATTATGTCAGACTTATTTTAAGTTTGCTGTGAATGAATCAAGCCCCATTCTTCTTGGTGTGGGATTTACTCCTTTGCATTTAACATAAGCACACTAAAAAACTACTACATTTGGTGACACTTTGTAAGACATTAAGAACAGTTGATTTTGCGTTTCAATTTGTTCTTCTCTCAAAGATGCTTGCAAGAAGGTCACCTTTATAAACTTAAGTTTGTCTGATGAACTCTTGCGGGTGTTTGGTTTTGTGGAGAAAAATAAATATGTCCCTGCTGGTAGCCTAAACAAACAAACAAAAGATAATTAGACTTTCACTAACCAGATTAGGTTGAAATATGCTTCCTTTTTATTTTCCTTTTTTGTAGATAATGACTCACTTTCATGTAGATGTTTTAATGTCTATATTCTGTTGTCTTCAACCCTAAAACAAGTAATTTTTAGACAATTTTCCCTGTACTTGCATACATTGGTGTCAATGTGGTGCCTCTGGAATCCTTAAATCAAATGTATACATGATGCTACAAACAATGGGTGAGATCTGGCTCATCTGAAATTAGAAACAGTGATTGCTTTCAGTGGAGCCAGGAGAGCCAGTAGGCATAGGGGTTAAGTAATATCTGTAGGGAGCTGGGAATTCTTCTCAAAGTTGTACGCGTATCTGCCTTACTTTGTTCCCTTCACAAAATGCCAGAAGTTCACAGCACCTGTGGAAGCCAAGAGGAATTAAGGATCTCTGTATCCATAGTCATTGCTCACTGCCATACGGGATTAAAGATGACAAGGCTGGATGAAAAAAAACCACCCCAAACCAAAAAGAATCCCCAGACCCTCAAGATCAAGATGTTAGTAGAGTATCTTAATTAAGGTGTGGTACTTGCTCGTAATTTGCCTGACTTGACTTATTAGTTGCAGACACAAAAGTTTATCAAATTCAGTTTAGAAGAAGGTATTAATAGTAGAAATAACACAATTTATTTTAACAAACATTCAGAAGGCTATACCACTAGGAAAAACATACATTTTTTCTGAGAAGTAGTAGCTTACCTGACTCAGCCCTGGCACTACAGCTTTTTATTGTTATGCTTATTATTGTAATTCTTGGCATCCCAATAGTGACCCAGACATCTGTTATATTATGTGCTCTACAACCTCATAATAAAAAGTACGCCCTTGGCTTGAAGAGTTAAAGTCTCCAAGTAGAATGTTAGGAACAGGAGATTGTGGCAGAGAGGAGACAGGAATGCTCTGAGGTACTGACGTAGCGTTCTTGGGTAATGCTTTTGGTACATCAGCAAAATTATTGTTTGATTTCTGTTGTTGTTTTTGAGACATCTGGGCAAAAGGGAAGTTCTGTGGAATGTGCAGAGGAAGATAAGTTCCTTGGAAGATGCCAGCATTACTTCTCCTAGCTTCCAGGAACATTTGCTTGGAAAATGTGACCAATGAAGGCTAGCATTCTGATCTAATTAGGAGCTGGAAGATAAACTGTTGATACTTGCTAGGCTGATAAGTAGAAAGATGAGGGGTTGAGAAGGACTTTCAAAATGAAGATAAGCAGTTTGTGCAGCATGGAAAACAGAACAAGTGGAAGGATATTGCCTTCCTGAAAGACAACCTGAAAACCAAGTTTTCAGAAGCTTTCAGGATGGTTTTGAAGAGGGCATGAGTGCTGACATCAGTGAGGGAAGCCAGCAAGGGCCAAATCTGAGTGGAAAAGCTGTTATTTTAGAGATGTTTTGCAGGGAAAAAAAATTCTATATAACAAGATTTGATGACTTTGGAGTTCAAGATTAAGATGTGCTTTATATAAACACGTGATTACCTGGATGTGACTATGCCCATAGTAATGTGAAACACTTGGGTGTAGCTGTGAAAAGGTAAAAATCTGCTTTTAAACCTGTTTCTGCTGAGCTACCAAATCTGCCTGTACACAGATGGCAATGAACTAGCTCAGATTTTAATTTGTCCTGGAGTCGACTCTGGTGTAAAGTATGAATCAGTGCATCAGGCTGAGTTTGTTTGCAGATGAGTAGGTGTTGAAGAAGAAGAGAACAGGTAAGAAAGACAAGGAATTCTGCAGGAATCCACAAAGAAAACTGTGAAGGGTAAAGAGGGATTCGTGGGAGAGAGAAAAGGAAAATTCAGATTAGGACAAAGTCACAGGAGCTGTAAGACAGCATGCTTTTTTAAAAATAGGATACAATTGTCTATGCTAGAATGGTCTTGGGTTTTTTTCCCATGGAAGGGTTGTAGAGATCTTGTGCAGAGATAAGACCAAAACCAAGAGAAGCTTTAGGAAGTAAATCAAGTGAAATTTTCATTTATCCAGGTCTTGTTAACTCTGTAGTTACCAGCATTGGGAACACTATGGAAGTAAGTGCTGAAAGCATACACAAAACCAACGACTGACAGTTTATTAAATTTTAAAAGTAGAGCTTAAGTAAGAGGATTTTTATTTGCTTGTTTTAAAAAAAACCAAAGCAGAATACCAAAGTAGGCAACAGCAAAAGTAGGCATTCCACTGCAATATAGGTTCATGAATTTAAATTAAAAAGCCTGGCGTGGAGTTCCTGTCTGTTTTCTGTTGAAATGATGTTAACATTTTTGTATCTTTAAGCTTGTATTTATAGCATCAAACTATGTTATTTAAAGTTTCTGAGCACCTTGGCTTTATTGCTATCAAATATTGATTGTTGCTTAGACTTTAGAAGCTAATTAGTGTACAGACATGAAGAAGAGCAAGTAGGTCAGATAATCAGTATGCTGGTGGTTTAATTCAGTAGATACAAATCTAAACCCTAAAATGAAACAGTAAGTAGTTTCCTTCTTACATGCTTTATGATTTAAGTTGAAATTTTGGTGTTGCTACACTTGGTATACTAGCTGTTTGCAGCTCATCAGTAAGATAAGTTTCATAGTGAATGGATCCTCACCATGGATAACATATGGTTATAATTGTTTTAAAGCTGTATCATCAGGATATGTCACCTGAAAATCTAGCTCAAAAAATAACTTGAATCTTCTAAAGTTTGACCTGTGGCGTAGGGGTAACTTTCTGTGATTCTCAGCCTGTGTTCTTATGCCTGTATTTCTTCAGCAGTAAGGCTTTTGGGGCAGCATCACTGCATCTTGCGGCTATAGGACCGCACAGCCTCTCTCTCTCCTGTCACTTCCTACATGAATAGTAGATGGGAAAGCACTTGATTTTTGTATTAGGAATGTATTTGTTTGTGTAGTTCATAATGAACTTGGATTCTGTCAAGAGTTTCTTATCAGGGTTGGAAAGTTCTTTTGTTCAGATGTGTGAAATGTTGCCGTGAAAAGCATGTAACAAGAAATGCTGGAATAAAAGTCAGGAACAATATAAATAGCCACATAACAGCAATGTTAGCTAGATCTAGATTTACGGGAATCCACCAGACTTCTCTTTAGCTGTAGCTGTAGTTAAGTATGAATCTGCTGTGAGACTTTGGACTAATATGTTGATATATTACTCCTGACAATAAATGACTTCATGGACTCATTTGAAGAAAAATACAGTTCAAAGATGGAATAAAGTAGTGGTGAATCAGGCTTCTTATCCATCGTAGTTATTATGCCAAAAGCAGGGTAGCAAATAAATACTGCTGGTGCTGAGCATTAAGTTTGCTCATTATAAATGCAGAGTCGTGTACCAGTCTCCAACATGATTTCATCTGGGAACCTTGCCATAAGGATTACAAATGGCTTTCAGCCTGAAAACTGGTGTGTATTGCTTTAAACTTCCAGTGGGGAGTTTGCAATTTATCCTTCAGATAATCATCTTGTGTTAAGTTGAACATCTCACTGTAACTTTCTGCTACATAAACCAGCTCCTATGAATAACGTACTGCATCTGGCAACCCACTTCAGCTCTAAGTCTGTGGCTTTTCAAAGTTTTAATAATAAACTTGGAGCTAAAAATCTCATTGCACTTAAAGTCAGTGGAATTTCAGTATTAATTGCAATGGGAGTCACATTTTGACATTTTAGGGCAAACTTCTCATGAATAGAAACTCTACATCACATCATTGTGAGGACAAAGCCGTATATTTGTGTCCAAGTAAGCAGAGCTCATTTACCTTCCCTTGTACTCTGCAGCGTCATGGTTTTTTGTGCAGATGTTATTTCATGTACATATTTTAAATATTTTCACTGGGCAAAAAAGTTAGCTGAATTACTGGGCCTTCATTGCTCTCATGGCAGATTTAGGATATGTTCTGTACTGCACCAGTGCAACACAGCACATAAGATGCGAGTATCCCACCAAAATTATCATTCAAGCCTACAGGAAACCTGCCACGGCAATCCAGCTGGTAATTTTCTAGAAAGAACAGCAACACCTTTTCAGTTTGCTAGGCCCTGACCGACTGGCTGATCTTTACCAGGCTTTTGGTCTGCTCCGTCTGGCTAGGCTGAGCCCTGCTGTTATTAAGAAGTAACTGCAGTACTAACAGGGGATTTTGCAAATTGTGCTTAGCATGCTTCCCCCTGTTTAAACAAAGGTAGCCAAATCTAGCCAGATGAGCTCTAACACCAGGAAAGATGTACCTGCTACAGCCATAGGCTCGATTCAGTATGCATTATCTCAGCTCTAAACTTTCATAAATCACAAACTTCTTTTTTTCCTATTTTGAGCATGCTTATGTAGATCTGCTTTTTGCTATGCCCACTTTATGCCCCTGGCACTTGCATACGCTGTGCACGTGTTTTTTGCAGCGAGCACTAGCTCAGCAGAGGATGAACTCTTTGGCAGTTAGATGGCTGGCTATGCAAGTGATATTTCAAGATTACAGCTGAAAGCAGAAATTGTCTAGGACGAGACAGGTGGAATAGAAGGGCGAAAGGACCCTTTGTGCTGAATGTAACAATTGAGATTTGGAGACTGTGACTCCAGGCCTGAACTCTCCTTTCTCTCTTCCATGCTGATTTGCTATGTGAGATCAAGAGGGAGGAGGAGTCCCTGCACTCCCCAAAAATGAGCAAGGGTACGGGTCAATCCAATGGCAAATAAAGGGTGAAGCTGCTGCTCCTTTATTCTGGAGTGGGTCTGAGTAGCAGTAGTGTATACAACTTTTGTTTTCATTGCAATATTGTATTTTAAGTTTTCCTGATATTCAAGCAGATTTTCAGAAAAAGTTAGGCTTAGAATATTAAGTAGAAAAAATAACATACAGCAAATTAGTTCACCTGAAATGTAGGTGGGGAAAACATTTAGGACACAAAATTTTCTCTAATAGTTCCTAGTCATTATGAAGATTTCTTGAGAATCCTAGGCTATGCAGCTCTCAACTACCACTCATTTGTGGTTTCATCTTTGAGCTGTCTTTTTAGGACAAATAAATTTTGTTCTTAAAAACCCAAATTGTTTAGAAAAAATAACAAGTATGCCTTCACTAAATCCAACTCTTTCACCTTATGAAGATTTTGGAAACATTTTAATAGTTCTATTAATGAGATATCAATCTCAGTTTGCTTGTCTTACATTTTGTCTTAATATGAATAATCAGAGAGATTATTAGGTGGAGCAAACAGGCAGTGAAGCAATGGCCTTAGATAGGCTACTTCTAGGAGAATAAATTCAAGAAAGCCATGGAATAACTGGTCCTTTAGTTGGAAGATGCTGTTTGACGGGCACAAGGGAATTTGCAGGCCAAGTTTCTTAGCAGATACAAAAAAAATTTGAAACCGTTTACAAAAAAGAACAAACCACTTTTTACAGTCCAGAGGAAGATGAGTTATGAAGGTGATTAGTTATGAGGCTCTTCTTCTGTGTGAGAACACAAGAGAGACTTGAAACAGAAGCCTTGTAGCAGAGACCTATGTCAAGCTTTGAAGGCAACTGGCATGCTTTTCTTCAGACCCAGGTATGAAGCTTTTGTTACTTTAATAATTTGCTTGCTGCAAACCTTTAGATTAATAACACCAGGTTTTGTTTTGAACAACGTCTTCTGCATCACTTTAGTCTGCTGAGAACCCCAGGTGTCCAGAGGAACTTTCTTGAGGACACTGAATGCAGCTGGACCTGTAGTGAGGGCAGGGAAAGCAGGCAGTGAGCGGCAGCCTCCAGAGCCAGCCCATCAGTGTGCGCACAGCACTGACCCACCCCTGAAAAGCACCTGGTGGGAGTGCAGTTGAAGGAGGTGTAGAAGTGCCTAAGGCTCAGGCCCCATGTTGACGCTGACACTTTGCAGATCACAAATCCTGGCTACAGTTTTACAGAGTTTCTAACTGAAAGTAATGCTGAATCGTTATGATTTCACTTTTTGAGAAGATAAGTGCCTTTTGTCAAACCTAACTGATTTCCTGAACAAAGGTACTCCCTTCCAGTTGCCCCAGAGACACAGTTGTATGTCAATACTGTTATGGTGAAAGAAATAGATGGTAAAATGCTGTGTGCTAGAACAGACTCATGAAATGTAGGGGGGCTGATTTTGTGACAGAATAAGGGAGTTCGTTTGGGTGTTTTTTAATCACATGCTTTGGTACCAACTTCCAAGCAAGATTTTTTCTGTGGAAATTCAGTAGCTCCTCAGGGAGTATGTATGTGATGGTGATGTGAAAAATGTGTGGCTGTGTTTTGCTGAGGCTGCATCTTCAATGAAAGTGCAAAGGAAATTTGAATGAATGCTGTGAACCAGCATATAGCACGTGTCTTGACTTCAGTGGAACTAAGCAAGTTTTTGGCTATTGAGTCTCCAGTCCCTTGGACAAGAACTGCTGTGACATTTGCTGTTGTAGCAGAAATGAAATGTCCAAGTTCTGAGTAAAATTTTCAAAGTTACCCTAATGACTTAACAGTCCATATTCAATATTCAGTCATTTGGATTTCCAAGACAGTACTGGAGTAATTGTTCAAAAATCACTTTCCTAGATTACTGCAAAATTTCTAATCCGTCCATAGTTGATGGCAATGTTGCAATATTGTAGGAACAAATGAGCTGGTAAAATATATTTTGTCTGTATCTTCTGAAGTGTTTTAAACAAAAGTGCCTCAGTTGTCCATTTTGTGCTGAAGTGGACTGCAAAACAGCTACCGTACTTGTTGATGCTTGTTAAAAGCATCCTCTAGAAGAAGTACTGCTGTGGGCATTTATCTATTTAACAACTTATTTAAATCACAAGTACAAACTGTTTTTTATAGGGCTACACATAAGATGATAAAACATGAGCATGATTTTAATCTGTAAGATCATATTTTACCCGACGGTCAATTTAAAATATGATCAATAAAAAGTCATATATGTGCATAACTAACAAGTACATTATGAGATGGTAATTCAGTTCATGTAACTCAGCTGGTTAATCTTCTACGGCCCACTCCAGAAAGGTAATTTGTGTACCATCTTTAAACTAAAAAAATACCAAATCACACAAAAAAACCCCACAAAAAAACCCCAAAAAAGGAACTCAAAATTTTTATTTTGGAAAATGAAAATAATCAAATGGAAACAGGGAGAAATGATGTGAAAGCAATTAAAATATTTTTTGTAATAAGAACTGATTTAAAGGGAGGCTTTACCATGGTTTCATGTTTAATGGCTTTAGGTTTCAGATTAGAAGAACATTAATCAGCAGTGTCTATAGTAAATTCTGTTTTACCAAATGGGTGTCCTCTTTTTACTCTGACATACTTACTATTATGCTCTGTCAGTGCAGGGATTGTTTCATTCTTGTGCTGGGGGAAAGGAGCCAGGGGACTGTTCATAGATTTTAAGGAAAGTTTTCTGGCTAAGTGCAACACAAACCAATACCTCACTGTTTGCTAGTATGCTGCCCAAGTAGAATTTGTAGAGGGTATGTGCTTTTGATATGATGCCTCCATTAGAAAAACATTAGTCAAATTACCAGGTGGTGCAATGTTTTCAATTCTGAAATAAGATATCGTATTACTGGATAAGATACTAAACTATTTATAATAATACATAGAATAATTAAATAATAGCCATATTACCGGATAAGCAAAGCAACATCCTGAAAGAGCCCAGTTAGATGGACTAACTGCCATTGTACCACAGTCTGTTTCAGTCTGAGCTTATTTTTACGTGTCACTTATGAGCTGAAAGGTACCCAGTACCCAGTACTAGGTGAGAATACAAAATTTCACACCTCTTTTTCTAAACTGGTCCACAATGAAAAATGAAGTGACATTAGCAGGTAGGGTGAGCTCTCTAAAGATAATCAACAACCTGCTAATTAAATCTGTTAAGCATAATTGCATTTGATCATTCAATTTCTGTACAATTTTTCCAACAAACAGAATTGAGTAATTCTCCCAGCCAGAGCCATCATTCTACATCTGCCCAGAAAGATGCTCAGACTGAACCATTGCTGATTTGACATTAAAAAAAACTCGTGGAGTTGCACTACGAATTGGGCTTGCTTTACCCACAAAGATGAAATGATTGCCTGGAGCCTTCAGTCTGAAAGGCCGAGGAGACTGAGCTAATAAAAACAGCTCAGCTCCAAGAGTTTACAAATACACCACTTTTTTTTTGCACAAGCAGCCATGAGCTATAGTGTGCACTTCTCAGAGTTACAGCCAAGCCTGCTCATTTGTTTTCGGTGACTGATGTGTATCTTTAAGAAAAAAAAAATGCAGCCCCCCTTAATTTTCTCCTACTGTGTTTGCTGTGGTGACAAGGTGCTGAAAAAACGGAATTAACAAATCATTTCCTATTAGTAAAAAATGCAAATAACTGACAATTTCCCCCTCATTTTTCTAGTAGTAATCTTACCTAAGAGGCAAACAAGCTGCAACAAAATGTTCATTTGTAGAGTCAATATGTCCTAACAATTCCCTTTAAAGATCACCTTGAGCTTGCTGCCTTGCTGTATCACTATCTCAGTCACTCTCCAAAAAAAGCATCTGGATAGATCTTAAACGTATCTAAAATAGTTGCTGTTGGTCTGTCTAGAAAGCACATTCTAAATGTTTATTGCTCTTCTAAAGCATCAGTTTTGTTTGCAGGAATGTCTCTTGTCTAACTTGTGGATGGAGTCTGTTGGGGTGTCATCTTGTTAGTCCTTCTCCAGTTCTTACCGTTTACTTCAATCAGTAATAACCAACGATTTTGGAAATGTGCTCTGCTAAGTCCTTTTATTTACCCTTTTCTTCTTCCATAAGGCATGACTGAACTATTCAACTTTTCTCTTTCCAGACTCTTAAAACCTAGACTCACCTCAGTTTGACCAGCTCAGATTTCTGTTATCATTTCTGTGGGGAGAAAAGAATGAAACTTGATGAAGGGGGTTAAACCTTTGATTAGTGTAAACCATTAATGGAAACTTCATTAACTTTTATGCAATTATGTCAGTTTATATTTGTTACAGATCTGCTCTGGAAGTGTTCTGGGAGGATAAACAGAGGATATAGTCTTGTACAGAAACACCACCATTTGTTTTGATCTGTATTTAATCCCTGCATTGACTGATTTCAGCATTCAAAGTTATTTTTTGACATTAAGCTCCCAAATCTCTTCTCAGTCCTGGTTTGTTCTGTTTTTCTGCTTTCTCTGCTGTTTCCAGTTAATATTTTATCAGAGTTTTCACAAATAATAATACACAATTATAAAACAAGCTACAACATCAACAATGAGCAGATACCAGGAGATAGCACCATCAGCTGCCGGGAACAGAAAACATTCCCAAATACACACAGCATAAGTTCCAGCTCGCCTTTTGTTACAGACACATAGAATTAGACATTAATTTGGTGCTTCTGTCCAGCTCTTGTCTGTTGTGACTCTTGATACCACTAGAGTTGTCAAAGCCTTACACCTACCCTTACCAGATAAGGCTGCTACAGCATGATGTTGCCATTTCATCCTTCTCATGGTCCTCTCAAGAAAAGTGTCTGATTTTAGTGGAATAAATACTATTTGTGATTAGCAAACAGACAATTCTAGCATAGTGCTGTGTTACCTTTCTGGGCTTATATGTAACCTGTTATCTTCAAGAGGACACATTACAGACTCTGTCTGGCAAGCTCGCCTTCCTTCCTCTTCTTTTTCTTTCTTCTAGAGAAACCTCCCACATATCTGTTTGTAGTCAAACAGAGTGGAAAGAATTTGTGCAATGTAATAGTCTCACACCTTTGGTCCTAAGTGTGATCACTGAGGCTTATGAGAGCACTCCTTTGCTACAAATCCAGAGCAGCCAGCGTCTGGTCCCTTTTTCCAGTCTCTCATGTCTGTGTATATTGACATATACAAAATAAAATGAGAACAAATAGTCTGAAACATGGCCATTCTATTCTGTCTCCTGCCATGTATCTGTCTGTCGCCAACTGCTAATAACTTTTTATTGTACATACTGGATTCCGGTTAGCTGCCTCAAATTTGTTTTTTAACATTTGTTTGTAGAACACCTTCATTTGTCTTTCTGTCTGTCATATAAAAGATTGAGAGCCTTCCTGCTGAACTCTTCCATCTGTTCGCTTTCTTACCTCTCCAGTTAGATATTATCCTCAGATGAAATAGTCTAATCAGAGTTGATGGCAATACTCAAACTGATCCCACTTTTCCTGCTAGAGTGTGTGCATCTTGCTCTTTGAAGACCCACGGTGCATGACCATAGGAAACGGAAGTGAAAAGGCACACAATGAGACAACAATCAGTTTTGTGTCCGTCTTTCCTATTAAGTAGTTAACCAACATTTACTTGTTGGTAACAATTAATTGTTATTTTAGAACAACATTTATAATGTTGTGTTGCCTCCTGCATAAAAGGAAATAATTTAAAAGCCGCTGTGGGATCAGCCTACTGCTATTCAGCATATTTATCTTTGCCATTAGCTTTTTGGTAAAAGTACTGCTTATGTCTAGAGGCCACAAATCTTGTTTGTGCTTCCTATTGCAGAATGTTTATTACACAAGCAATCAGCAGCTCCATGTGGGTGTTCTGAGTCCCACTATCGACGATGATGACAACAGATGCCTGGTGGATGTGAACAGCAGGCCCAGGCTCATTGAATGCAATTATGCCAAAGCCAAGAGAATGAAGCTTTACTGGCAGTTTACTCAGGTAATTCTTACTCAGCAGACATTTCGGAAAGTTCAAAATTCTGTTTCTGTATCTGAAGTGCGAGTAATCTGTTTGCTAACAGAACAGAACCAGATTTGTCCTTGCTTTCTTTGCGTGGAGCCAGGAAGTAATGGGTCACTGATGATAACAGCTTCATCATGACCCACTTTTGCAGTTCCTTACTTAAAAAGGCTAATGCTTTTATGTGTGTGTGTGTGAAAGAGAGGGAGAGAGATAAAAAGAAGTGCAAGTAAAGGCTAAGAGGTGATTTCACAATGATGAGAATGCTGGGAGGACACTGAGTCCAGGCCTGGTGTCCACACTTCATAGCTGATTTAGAAATACAAAGGAGACCTATAAAACAGCCACAAAAGTACTGGGGCTAGAAAACACGCTCTGTGATATAATGCTTATGGAGATCACTCTGCTCAGTTTAGCTAAGAGGAAGCGGCAAGGTGACTCAAAGCCTATCAGTGTTTCCACAGAGGGACATAGGTTATCATGAAGACAAAACAGGTTCCACTGGTTGGAAGCTAAAGGTAGTCAAATTTGGTCTTTCGAAGGAAGGTAAGATTTTCCTAAGGTAAGAATTAATACATTGGAAGTTTACCATGTCAGGTACTGACATGTCAGTTGCTTAGGATAAATAAAATGAGATTACAGTCCTTTCTGAAACAAGTACCTGATTTAGCTTCTGTTGAAAATTTAGTAGCTAGTGTGAGTTTGACTGGTCACAGTTGTTCCTCCACAGTTTTGAGGCTACAAATCTAGTTCTGTACTCCAGGCCATGGGTTGAGGCTCACCATTATGGCAATTTTACTCCTACATTCAATTTTTCTGTATCATCCATGTGGGCTTGCAAATATCTGTTCTGCCAACTCATTAGATGGTTTTTTTTCTTTGATTTCAACAGCCACTATCAGTATATTTTAGGACATTGGTAATACAGTTTAGCATCTACCTTAGTGCAGAGAGCATTTGGACAGTAATCAGTAAAGCATGCTATTAACATAATTTGTATTTATACTTGAAAATAATCCAGATCTTTGTCTTTAAAGGGTAGCTCTCAAGCAGCAAACCTTAAATCCCTAGCCTGGAAAGACATCCCAGCTTTCACTTTCAGTCTCCTCAAGGGTGCGGAGTTTTAATTATATCTTCTCTCAAATTGTAACAATAGTCTCATCATGAGGGAGGCCTCACTGTGGCCATCTCTGCACTTGATTTTTGGTACCAATTTAAAGAGGTATAACTGACATATTTATTTAAGTAGTATTTCAGTAACATTTTAGTACTGTCCACCTATTCAGTGATTGCTGTGTATAACTCAACCCTCTGGTGACAATGGTTTCTAGTCCAGAATACTGCTGTTATTTTGTAACACTAATTACGTTAGATCTGATTTGGGGGGCAACAGTAGAATGCATTGATATTTTAACTATTAAAAGCTTGAAAAATGGTATTTAACTACTTTAGGTTTGTTTTCTGTCTGTATTACCATTCCATGTTTCAAATATAATCTCCCAATGAAGGTGCAGTGCTGTTAAACTAAGCTCTATGGACTGTACTTAAGTCTTCTACAAAGAAACTTCTGCCCAGCAGAAGTGAAAGCTAATTAGTTGTTTCCTTATGATAAATTTAAAAAAAATGAAATAATTAAAAGCTTGCTGTTCGAAAAGGATTTTGTTAATACCCAGTGCAATTAAAATGCCGTTATTTCTCAACATACAGCATGGCACACAGTCCCTTGTGTGTTCTGTAAGCTAGAAGAAAGCTAATGAGATTAATCAAGGCTTGCCAAGATCAACTGATGAACTCCATTCGAAATGCTCCCATTTAGTCTGGTGAAAGGATGTGTTTCTGTGAATACACTGGAAGCTGTCTGTCTGAAAGACTTTTTTATTACATTTTTAAAGCTCTGGTATGTATTTTCTGTATTGTGCAGTGAGCAGAACTACTGAAAATAAGCAGGACTGTAAGTATTGCTGTGTATGTAGTCTTGAAGTTTGTGAAATATTAATTATAATATAGATGCTGGCTATAGCTTTTTCTGGCACCTTCCTTTGGCTGTAAGTATGCTTTGACTTCTCTGGATTCTCTAGCCATTGAACAAAAATGGCTGATGATACAGATAATTAACAATATAGCAGTGCAAGTACAGAATTGTCTCAGAAAGGGAATGGGAACAACACTTAACAAGAAGAGCAGGATTAACCAATTGAACTAGATTTCCCTGACCAGCACACAAACCAGTATTTGCTCTGCATTTCAGACATGTATCTTCAACTTTAAATGAGGAAATCTTCACATTTTTCTGCAAATCACACTATATTCTGGGAGGCACCATGATAGTCTGTGGTGGGACATAGACTTCAGTCTGCTTGATAGAAGACTGTACAGCTTTTTGGAAAAAGGGTTCTCTCTTTTCCTCCTCCCTTGCATTGCTGAAATGTAATGATGAGAGAAATCCTTATGACAAAAGTAGAAAATAGGGGTCATCCTCAGCTAGCAGTCTTACTTCTATAGATCTATTACAGAATTATTTAATTCTTAATTTGCATCTTTGATTAGAAGAGAGTGTGTGTCTGTATATCAAACTTGATTTTTTATATATCTATGAAAGTGGAATTCTTTCTTTAAGATGTATCTTTTACTTTAGTTTTAGAATTTTAAGTTACTTGGCTACATTCAGTTGTAGGCAGCTGGAGTCAGACACTCAGATGTCCACTGCTACCTTGTGGACGAAGTAGTGGTTTAATGGGCATTTATATGGAGGGAACCACCACCCGTATCTCAAACTGTTTTCATTGCACATCATGTGGCTGACTGGACAGCGGGGTCAGGAGGCTGTGGTATCTTTCTGCACAGGACAAGCTTGCATTGAGCATTCAAAGCTTGTGGTACGTGTTTTGTGTCATCACAATCTATCTGAGCAAATTTCCATGCTTCACAGTTTTGTACAGCTGCCAAATGCAATGAGACCCAATAGAATGTAGGCTTCAGTGACATACTACCTTCCAAGGCTTTTTCAAGAGCTTATAACTGTAACTATGTCAAATTATGTAGATTAGCCCTGAAAAGAATCCCATCAACTGGGTAGTCTTCAAGAATTTTATTGTTCAGGATGTTTGTCAAGTCTTCTCTTAGGGAAATGCTTATTTTGGGAATACTTTTATGCTGAAAAATCTCCTAGATGTTTTGACAGTTCATTTAGTCCAGTCTGTCTCACCCCTTTTTCATTTAATCAGAACAAAATTAAACCTTATAGTGATCACCAGAGATTACACAAGGCAGAAAGGATAGAGACAAGAATTACATGGTAGTAGAATAGTCAGAATTTTACTGAAAATATTAACGTATACATGGTATCAAGGAAGCTACTCCGGCATCCATGAACCATTAGGAAAGCAAAAACTAACCTCAGCTGCCACTGAGTGCCCTTTATTGAGTACTGAACAATTAATCCTGCTTGCAGCCTGTGAGCTCATTCTGACAAGAGGCAGGTGCACATGCAGTGTACAGGCAGTAGCTGCCTGCTCCCCATGTAACCGAACGCTGGCAGGAAGCATCAGGTCAGCAGCACACATGCATGACAGTCACCATCCGCATGCTCAGTAAGGCTGCTGTCCTTGGGGCTGCCGTAGTGATGACGTTATGTGGGCTGTTGTGTGACAGAGAAGGGGCACTAAGATGGAGAAGTCTAACTTGTCCCTAATTCATGTGCAACTTAACCAATATTTTTGTCACATTAAACACTATTTAAACCAGATGTATTAGAGTATTTGTTTTTCAGGCTTCTTGAACTGTGCCTTACTTTAATCCTACAAACTCTTTAGTCCCATTTATGCAGAATGGAATTATATAGAAAGTACAAAAATCTGAAAGCATTCAATCCTTCTCTATTTTGAATATTTGACTTCAATTTAAATATGAAAATGTATATGCAAAACACATGCAGAAAAAATACTGAATACAAATATTACTTTATAATACTGTGTTTTAACAACCAATGTTAAAATTGCTTGCAGTTATTGCTGTAGTTAGTGGTAACCAAAATTCCCTTTAATAAATTTAGTCTTTTATTGGGAGTAATTTTATAGTAGCAAGTTGTAGTCTTTGCAAATTAGGTGCAGAACTTGCCAGCTAGAAATTTTGTGTGTGAATACAGCAGTAAAATGAGCTTTAAATGGGTGCATTTCAAGTCTTTTCCAGCATATCACATTATGCAGTATTTACTCTCCTGAGGCCTACATTTAAGCTCCAAAGACACTTGTGCTGAATTAATTTAGAAGGAAGTTAACACATACCCATGTTTTTCCTTCAAAACAGATACCATATTTGCATATTTTAGCATATAATTTTAAATGCCACATTTATTTACAAGGAAATTATTTGTTCAAGTTCCACCTGATTTTCCTAATTTCAGATGTCCACATAGGCTCCATCCAAAAATCGCAGATGACAGCTGCTGCTGACAAGCTGTTGCATGGCATTATAATGACAGATATGCAAAAGAATGGCCAAATCCACAATGTTTTCTACAACTTGACTGATAACCAGCAGTTACCAAATGAAGTGGCTGTGTTTCAGGAGATCTGAGCTCTGTTCTTGGTCCCTCCTTTCCATTACTGGATCAATCACTTGTTGGGTTCTGCATTCCTCAGCTGTGAGGTGGATGGAAGTATTTTTACCTTTAGCATGCATCTGTTATTATTTCCAACTTCCCAGACAAAAACAAAACTCTGTGCTGATCAAATCAGTAGAAGTTGCATCTTTAATTCCCATGGAGACAAGAACAATATGTGTGTAAGCTAGGTCCGGCTATCAAGTAACACCCTACAGTCCAAGAGGCAAATACTTGAGAAAAATGTTCACTTGGAAGGCAATTAAATCAGGAGGCAATAATGATATATATGACAAGAAAAAAAGAGTTTATTATTAATATATAGCAGGCCATCAAGTCTGATAACCTGAACCTGACAGTGATGATACCCAGTATAACAGACAAAAAATAGATCATTTCCATTATTGTCTGAGTAAACTGCAAGGTTTGTGCTGCAGCTGCAAGGACATTCCTTTCCCAGAATCAATTATGATCAGCTAACAGGTTTGTGTGGTTACTAGGGAAGAAGCCCTTTTCTATAACTGGATACTGTGACCAAAGTCCCAAAGAGCCCAACCTAAACTCCTGTGTTAGAATGTGCAGATAGATTGAAATACTAGTGCAAGTTAATTTCTTAATTTTCTGCAGTTGGCACTCAATTTATTTCCTGGTCTCTAGAGATTGGTTTAATCATAAGCATATAATGACAATGCATACAGTTCCGTTTCTGGGTTCAAATGAGTTAGGAAGCCCTCATATTGAGCACTCAGATTAGAATCCTAGACTAATTGAATACACCACAAACACAAAAGCAAAAAAGAAAAAACTGTCATTTAGTATTTTTGTTTTCCAAATGAGTTGCATTTTAGTAAGTGTTACATCTCACAAAGAAACAGGAATGCTTATTTTTCTCTCATCTAAAACATAAATCTGTGGGAATCTGTTAAGATGTCTAGGGAAAACATCTCCTCTTTCCTCGGGAAAATCTAAAAATCTTGGGTTTCTAATTGTACTGATAGGAGTTTCTTTTTTGTCTGACTGAAGATGAATAACTAGGTATCCCCCTATGCCAAGGTTGGTAATAATAATATGAACTTTTCTTCTTTACATTAGCCTTCTAGGTATGCTATGTTAGAACAGTATTTTCATCCATAAGGAGAAAAAGAGAAAGAATAAGGCAGTAAGGTGCTCTTAGGCGTGATCTTCAGGTGCATGCTGTGACATGTGTCAGTGCTTGCTGTTTCACAGAAATAAGCTCTATTCCGAGCCAGCAGTTCGCTGTAACACCAGGAGGATGATTGGTTTCTTGACCCCTAATGTGCTCTCTTCATGAAGACTGAGATTTGATTTGTCTGCCTGATCATCTCAGCATGCCTATAAAAAGTTGTGTTACCAGCACTCTTAAAATTAACCCACCGTATTAAAAACATCTAGTCACTCGTTGAACATTGATGCCTGTGACAATGAATTCAACAGGTTTCCTATACCCACATAAATCACGGTAGTTGCAATTTTCTAACTCTTACTAACATTCCCTTTTTTCTTTAGAAAGCTTATTTACCAGTTTCTCATAGGTATGCATACTTTTGATCACTGAAGTCAGATCCCACTCATTTTCATTTACATCCTAAGGAAAGTCCTATTTTTATTTCATTTTAGTGTATTTTGTAATTGCCCACCATCTGAATATTCCATCACACTTTAAAGCAACTTTGTTGCCTTTCTCTGTCTTCTACTTTAGACATCTTGAAGCAAGCCTAAATCAAGGCAGATAAATCAAGCCTGACTTGTTTGCAGAAGTCATTTATAGGTAATCTCAGAATGAAATAGAAAAAGGTAACTTTTCTAAGCTTTTCAGAAAATGTATTTGTAAAACATGCAAATAAAGCAAATGTATCCAGCACTCCCATTTTTCCTAGTTGTATCATAGTATTGTTTCTCTACATAGGCAGCTACTGTATGGCACAATCCATGAAAAGAAAGATTTCATGAGAAAAAAAATTCTATTTATTGGTTACAGCAAAATTACCTCACAGAAAACATTTTTGCAGAGCATTATCTTTGGATTCTTTTCTATAGGCTAGGTCTCACTTAAGACTCCAGAGATGTTTAGAAACACAGGAATTCTTTGTATCTAACATACCTGCCTAGTAGAAGAAGGTATAAAATGTAGCAGTTGTTGCTAGCTTACATAGTGTATTCTAATTCAGAACTTTAGAGTATCGAAGTTAGTGCAGTAACTAGGCAGAGACTAGTCAATGATGTAGCAGGTTCTGCATTTACAGTTTTGTGAATGCTACCAAGTAGGATAGTAGGCAGTATATAGCAAAAGGAGGATGCAGGAGACACACATACAAACAGCATCCCCTTTAACAGGGAGAAAAAAAAATAATCAGAAAATGTCAACCTGTGAATCATCTCTCACCAGCATGCGTTTCTGCATCTTACTCTTTCATGACTGTCAGGTCTCAAAAAGACATGCAGTTTATTTCTAAATGAATTGTCCTGGTAACTTGTTATTCAGGACAGCAGATGTATTGAGAAAAGCCATGCACATCATTATCAACTGCATAGCATAAAGCTAGTTTTTCCTTTTCTACAAAGGTCTTATGAGGTAATACTAGCTATCAGAAGTTCAACATCATCATCTGGTTTTGTTGCCAAAACAAAACCAAACAATATGTTCAGCTGTAAATTCTGCATTTAGCTGTAATGATCAGGGCTATGCATGGATAAAAGATTCCCTTTTTGAACTACTTCTTACTCCCCCCACCCCCTGGGAAACAGTGTTCAATAATTAATTTTAAAAATCATATTCTAGACCTAGAATATTTGTTTCTGCAGGTGTTTTTGTAATGTGTCGGAAAGATTTCCTGGCCACTCCTGATACAGTAATGATTTGTGTTTACTTTCTGAAAAATCCCTAATAAACTTTCTAGTCTGGCTATTGTGTTCTTTTCCAAAGCTTGCTTCAATTTTCTTAGTTTTATCACCATTTTCTGTAGTAAAATGTGTTTTCAGCTATCATACCCTAAAGAGCTTCTTTATATTTCAGTGAAGGTTTGAATTTATTTCTTTGCACATTACTATTTTCTTAATCTTGCTATTAACAATGGGCCTTTGTAATCTGTTTTAAATCTATGATAAAATTTTATATATATGTGGACAATATTACTGATAGGTATAAATCTGTACATTCCATTTCTGATTTTTATGCTGTTTCTCTGTAATTTGTTTTCTATTCTACTTAAATTCTCTGTATGACACTGCATTTCTTTTTGCCAGGTTTAATTGCTTTTATTTAAATACTGTAATTAACAGTGTTGTGTATTTCCACATCCTGAAGATTTAGCTATTATACATTTAGAGGGCTGTGCTCATAACCTAGACTGCTCTGTGTTTGTGTAGCCAATCTAGATTAAACAAAACAGAAAAAGATTGCACAATCCACTAGTTACTAAAACCTAGATTGGATATACAGATAAGGCTGCATCACTTGACATGTCACAGCTGCAGCGTTAAAAATTTGTTACAGCAATGTGAAAATTTAGCATTTATGATTACGTGAAATCTGAACACTCAGAAGTCTCGGTAGCAGAAGGAGACAAAGTGTGGTGTAGACATTAAATCGTTGTAACTGCTGAATGATGCGTCTAATTCCATTGTCAGCAGATGTTTCGTAGTATTTGCTCATTGGGTACCAGCGAGTGGATGTAAGACCAGTCTTGGATAGCTACCTGACAACAGAACCCGAGTGCAGGAGGAGGAGCAACAAAAAAATTATTCTGTAAGAAATGGTTTGGCTGATCCCTATTATAAGTCCACTTAAGTTTACATTGCACACAGCAATTAGTTTTGGTTAGTGTTTGAAAAATAAATTCACATTTTAAACATGTGTGCTAAAGATTCTCATTTCCCTATCTAACTGTAATTAGTGATTTAAATAGCTGAGAGACAACACCTTTTTAATATATAACACTGCTGTATGTAATATTTCATACACAGGTTAGCAGTTAAATGTACTTTATTTTCACAGTAGTCATAGTAAGTTTATTAGAAAACCAAGTGTCTTTGGAGAAGAACAGCAGCTAACAATATACTTCACTGAGGAATATTTCAATTCAAATAGTTAAAATTATTTTTTTAAAGATTCAAACAACAAAGAGTATGTTATAGAGGTTGCTTCACTTACAAAGCATCTGTTCACTAAAGAATTGGAAAATCTGTCATACTGCTTTAGATTTGAGAAGGAATTAATCAATTACCTATGTATACCATTATATGTACCTATATCCTTTATACAACTATAAAGAAGAAATTGTAAACTCAGTAACATCATCCAGTGTTTCCAAGCAATAGGCAATACTGAAAATACATGAATTACAGTATGGGATAAATTATTCACTTTCTCCTATGAAGACTTTCTCACTGCAGCAACATCCATACCAAAGTGACCACATAGAAGGTTTTGTAAAATGTAAAAGAATGATTTGTAAAAATTGAGTAATATTTTTTTAGGGCTAAATTTGGTGTACTAATAGTCACTGAAAATTTACCCCAGTATTCTGCAGAAATGAATGAGAAGATCACGCATTCTGTTTGGAGTGGAGGTTATCTGTGTTATATACATCTCAACATGATTCTTGCATTCAAATGTATCAAAGCAATAGTGAAGATTAGAGTTTCTGGCTCAAAGGTAGAGCAAACGTAAATATTTGAGGTCACTGACTGAGGTACAAATAGAAAATTGTAAACTAGTGAATGCAACAATCTATATAGCATATGTGATATAGGACTGGATACACTTACTCACCTTGTAAGACCTTTTTCTGTAATAGCCATGGTTAGCCAAGCTGGTAAGACCACTTTTTTTTTTTCTCTTTTAGGTAGAATGACATGAGCTTTAATGTGATGAGCAAAAAGTAGGTTTAAACTCTGTAACAAAAGTGTACTCTTTAAAGTTAAAAAGAGCTGTCAGTCTGGTTTTCAGTAATGCTGACAACCTGCAGCATTCATTTAATATCCCTCACTTTTACAAGTGATCAAGACCTGTCTTAAGTTTCATGCCCAAGAGCTTTTACTAGCTTATGCAGTCCTAGTTCAGTCTAAAGCAGCAACTGCACTTCCGCATTTTCCCTTTCTACACTGCTTTTTCTGGGAAATTTGGAAACCCAATACAACAACTTGCAGCTCACAGAACCCATCACAGCTACCTAAATGACTGGGATGTCATGGATCACACCTAGCAGATGTGTCAAGTACAAACAGTGACTAAATTGACCATGTCAGATGTTGTAAATTATTTCTTTATTCAGCTTTAATGATGCCACATATCCACATTGGAATCCTTCCTTTAAAATACCTAAACTATGTGAAGTAGCATCTTTCTTGTTTTCCTGCCTAGCGCTTTTTTATTCATATATCAAAACACAACCTTGGCAATCTCACTTCAGAGTAACAAAAGACCGAAAATTACTTGGTTCTTACTGAAGAAAATTCGAGAGTAAATATAATGGTAAATTTCTGTTAAATACAGCCAGAAATAGAAGATTTTACACTGCGACCAGTAAAATGTGATCTGATTAAAAGGCCTATCATTCAGCACAAAAGATAAGTAACCATAATGTGAGATTTTTGGCAAGAAAACCCATGAGCTGTTAAAAAGTTTATGCCTAGGTATATGTTTACAGAAACATCTTGCTCTGTCTTTCGTCATGACGTCAGAACATGCTTTGTTTATCTGAGGGAGCACAACAGGGTATATAACCTCAGTTCTGCAGTAGCAGGGGCAGGAGTTCCACGTTACATGGTAAGTGCACACTGTACATGTTTCTTTACAAAAAAATAATATTTACCATCTCTGGTATTTGTGAAGAAAGCTGTACCAATGCTTTGTCCCATTTGTAGCCCTCTGGATAGGAGGCCTGCTAGGCGTTAGAGAAACTTTATGACAGCTTTCAACTAAGCCTTGTTCTGCAAGGACAGGAGAGAGGACCCATCCCACAGAAGAAAGGGAAGGGCGGGCAAGTTGGGAACTGTGAGTCGACCAGCACACAATAAACCAGAATAAAAACCATAGAACAGTTCAGCAAAGACTTTGCACAGGATATTAGCACTCCAGCTTTAACCTAGAATATGTAAGTATATACTTGGAAATTGCTGCTCTTTCTAAAAGCAAGTTGTTTTTTACGTGCTACAGACTCACGTGGGATTGCCTACCAAGCATGTTGGACCGTCCGTGTAGTGCAATAGTTTGTAGGCACATTAAATAGTATTCTTAGATGCCATATTATTGGATAAATTCTGCTTTAGTGAAAGACTTGAAAGGAAACCTCTTATGTACGGCACGTATGCAGAAAGTACAATAATGCTAAAGGAAGACAAAAGTATTGCTTTCCATTGTGTGTGTTATGGCACATTCCAACAGCAACTGGTCATAGCAGGATGCGTGACTTGAGATGGTGTTTACATTAAAAGGATGCTTATGAAGCACTAAATCGGTTTGATATGTGTCCAGAGCTACCAGCAGGAGTAGAGAGCATTTCTGCTTCTCACAGGAATTGCTTCAATTTGCAATGCAAAACCCATCAAGTTTTCAGTCAAACATGTTAGTGCTGTCATGTTCAGTCTATTTTTATAAAATAGTTGACCTGGATATTTATATTTTATGTATCATGCTTAAAGACTTTACCCTCAGCTATCATTTTTTTTGCTTTTAAATTGGAAAGTAGAGGTCTTACCTAGGATAGGGAAAGGGAACCAGACAGGCAACTTGCCTTTCATTTAACCTAAAGTGCAGTATTACAATAAACCATATTGCTGAGTGAGCGGTAAACATGACTGTCAGAGTTTTATACAAGTTTTACTAAATGATTATGAAAAGTGAATTAACTAAAAGGACATCTTTGTCTGCATTCGTCTTTAGGGTTCCAAATGCTAATGATGATGACAGACTGCAGGAACCATTCAGTAATACAGTAATTTGGAGGCCAAGCCAGCCAGAGCAGCAAAATGTAGTGTTAACTTTCAGCACGTCCATCCTGCTTGCTCGCTTCTTTCAATGGCGTTACTCAGTTAGTGGGCTTTAATGATCAAACAGATCACTAGTTCAGGCTTTGCGACTTAAAGTGGGTGCACTGCCATCACCATAGAGATAATAGCCCAATACCACTGTCGCAGGCTTGCATTAGGCATACGAAGGGGGAAAAAATGAACACAATTAAGTAAGCAATATAGAAAACCTTCTGACTGCAATTCAGAGCAATTCTTTCATCTATATGCTTACTGAAAGGAACAAAAGCTGTGCAGACTGCATCATCTCCGAGGGATGAAACCATGGTTCTGTACAGACCTCACATCTCTTAGGAGCTGAGCTGTTCTGCGTCTAACAGAACTTCAGCCTGTATGCTTCTTTTTTGTGGTTAAAAAAAATCCTGCTAAAAGCATCCCTTGGTCTCTGCAACTCTCAATTCACACATATTAGCCACTACTTAACTTTGGTGTCTCTTTTGTGTTCCATACAGCGCGCTGCAATGTACTCAGCAGGGTGATTGTGAGTAGCCACTGCAGAGAGCTTTGCAGCACATCAAAAAGGGCTTCCTCAGCTTTTTCTCTCCTGAGTCACTTGTTTCTGTTAAACTGAAGCCGGATTTCACATGAGGGCACATCAGGAAAAGGGGGGGGGTGTAGGCTTTTTATGTGGTTTTTTTGGTTGCTTGCTTGTTTTGCTTTTGCTTAGGAGTAGTTTACACTTTGTTTATGTAGCTGTATTAAAATGTATTAATATTTACTGTAACACCTATGTGTGCTTTACATGATTTAGAACAGAGGAAAAACGTTGCCTCCACTGTGAACATCCTCCTTTCTCTACCCTGATATCCTCAATGGGAATAGAAGGCATTTAGGCTCATTCGAGTGAATGAAACCCTTGGCCGTTTAAACAAATGGGAGTTAGGCAGAATACAGCATGGCGGTATTTAAGCCTTAGTGCTGTGGCTTCCTCTACCTAACAGAGCTCTGGATTAGGTGACTAGGCCCCATACACAGTCCCTGGGGAGAAAAAAATAGGCACCTAAGAATGGGATTCACAAAGTGCAGCCAACAAACTGTCTGTCCCAGCCCAGCTGCTGAAGCCAGCTAGACCTGAGCATCCTAGCTTATCCTTCTTCATGAGCATAAAAGCTGTTCTCAAGATGGACACCACAGAGTTCATTTCACAGAATTTGGGCAGAGAGGAGCCAAGAGTTGAACCAGGGAAACATTTATGTTTTAGCTCTCACGCTTGACATAAAACGGAGAGAATTGATTCTGTTCCTGCGCTTATGCTAATAAGTTAGAAATGATAGGAGAGGTCTAAAAGTACCATACCCAGATTCAGATCCCAGCTCCAAAAATCAGGCAAGTAATGGAGCTGAACTAGTCTCCCATAACTGATTAGTTTTCTGACAAGACAGAAAGTGGGACTTCTTTTTCCTGCTTCTTTAGTGCAAGATCTGAACTGAGGATGTCTTAGACACCAAAACTGAGACAAGGACTAACTGAGAAATGAAAGATACAGACCTAGTTAACATAAATGACAGAAACAGGCACCTCCAGCATCAGTTGGACGCACAAGGAAGTTGATCTCCATTTTGGGTTTAGGCAGAAATACTTGTGTTAAACTGTAATCCCCAATTCCCAATCCAATCCCAGGGAGCTGACCCTGGGTGCCATTCAACACTGAGTCTATGCAGACAGAAACCACAATCAACAGTTTTCATCAAGAACAGAAACTGTATGTTTTTGCTAAAAGAAAAAAAAAACAACACAACTGTTTCTTTTGGCAGTGAGAAAATATCCGTTACCTTAGAGTTTTATATCTGAAGGACCCAATTCAAAGCTCATTTAATTTTTTTTGGGGGGGAAAAAAAGTCTCACCACAATGAGCTTCAGAAGGCCAAAGTGACTGGGGTTGGGGTGGGGGAGAGGGGTCAGGGTGTGTTTAGGATAAGGAAACAAATAGCATACAATAAAGCTTTGACTAATTTTCCATCCTAGTTTCTTCACATTTCTTGTATGTCAAGCAGTTTTATTGCTTATAGTTAGCATAGACTTTGTGTTCCCACCAGACACGCAAATTTAACCACCTTTATTAATATGAATGTCAATAATAGTTATACAGCAGTGGGAAAATACAGTTTGCTCAGTATTTCATTATGAAGTTATATTAAAATGCCTACTATATGCCTGTCTGTCTAATAAAGGAATCAGTGAAAATTATAGCTATACCGCATGTAGGCCTACCAAGGAGGGTTTATGGGAGCCTCATGTTTTGATTTTTGTGGATTATTCTAAAATGGTCTCTCTCTTATGCAAAGCCATATTTAGAGCTTTCATACCTAATTCTGCATTTCATTAGTCCCAAAATGATTTTAGAAAGTAGTTTCTCTGAGCAGTGCCTTCTAAGTTCTAGTGGTAGGACAGGAGACCCCCCAGTCACCTGTCTGAACGAAGCAGAACCTGTACTAAATGGCACAAGCTATGCTTGCCTGAGGAGCAGTCTTCTCTGAAAAAGCAAACAGCATTTTTGTGGGATTTATGCCAATATCCTTGTAATCTATCACAGTTATGACTTTCTAATGCAAGATATAAGAGACTTGAACAAAACTGGTGACGTAGGATTTTTCTGTGGGGCTGGTTTTTCTGTTGTTTTTTTTATAGCAACTATTTTTTCCCCATTGTACAAAAAAGTAGTTTAAATGTGGCTGCTCTTTCCATACTTCAGCTCTACTAATCTGCACTGACTTACACTCCGTTCTTTGATTTGTATATTAAGCCAGTGATTCTCTACTACACAAGTCCAAGATACTCTCGAGAGAGACTTCAGTGAGAATTACTCTACTCTCTATATCTTGGAAGAAACTTCCCAAACACTAACGTGTACAAGTTATCTATTATCTTTATTAGACAGGAGACAGAGTGAAAGAACCAACTGAAACCAAAATTAAAGAAAAAAAATGTAATTTAAGTCACCTACATGATGATTTAATTGTAATTTAGGTCTATAGTAAACTGTGTGATAGCCGCCCCAGTGATTTAAGATTTGCTGCAACTCAACAGTGAAGTACCTGTTGAGTACCACTGCTGGGCTTTGATATGGCAGTATTAAGCACAGAATTGAAGAGACAGTCAATTAGCAACATAAGATTCTAAAAGTTCATTTCATAATTCAAAGAATAAACAATTTTTTGCATTTTATTCTACATACAGAACACACCTGGCCAAGGCAGTGATCCTCTTTTGCCATTTTTTGATGTTTCAGAGGTGCAGCAGAGCCACTAAGCTAGGTAACTGAAGGAAACAGGAAAGCTTTGGTTAGAAAGCATGGCCAGAAACACAGCTCGATTCTAGAAACCCCATTTGCTGAAATGGTAACCAGGCAATTCAGGCTAGTCTAAACTGCATCAGAGATTAAACCAGCCTGTGACAAAAAGAACCTTCACTCCAAAGCCAATCTAGTGCTTAGCTTGTCTGTAACAAATATTTTTCACAGTAGCAGTGGACTTTAGTAGATGGAAATGGAATCTTCTTGGATCGATATTATCACACAGTAGCAATGCAACAAGTTCACAATGTTTAATCGAAACACTTCTTGTTTTTCCCCATCTTTAAAGGGAGGTCCAATCCAGAACCGAAAATCCAAGCGTTGCCTGGAATTGCAGGAAAACAATGAAAATGAATTTGGATTTCAACTCGTCCTTCAGAAATGCACTGGACAACGCTGGGCTATAACAAATGTCCTGAAAAGCTTGTCATCATAGCAGACTAAATTTTTTATCCATTTCTTTTGCTACTGTGTAGCAAATACTGCATTGTTGCCTGCTGTACTGTATTCCTCTCATCCACCACCCCCCCGGTTCCTTCTCTCCTCTTTTTGGTCCCTTTGATTTTATTTTGTGAGAGTGTGGAAATTGGGTTTGTGGGCTGAAAATAAGACGTTTTTATTTCGCAATGATGTTTTCTTGGCATTTATATAGACATTGAATGACAGGTGACGGGTAGGCTATCCTAAAATATTTTACAACTGTAAATAGGAAACAAATGGAGAATATTTATAACTCAAACTTTTATTGAATAAAAAAGTCCAAACACTATTACTATCTAGCTGTCTCCATGGAAATCCATTTGGAAGTGAAATGCTGGTTTCTTTGTTTTCATTAACGCAAGCCTGTTCTTGGCAAGTTGTTGCTGAGTATCAGTGTTCTCCAGACTTGTGGTAAGAAGTCCTGCCTGCACACTAGTAGCTACAGCGAGGGAGGATTTTTCTCCTTTCTCCCTCCAGGGAAGCCTGGCTCAGCCCCTACAGCTACTAGTGTGTAAATATGGGGGGGAGCTGGGGTTGATGTGGCGTGGTGTGTGGAGGTGTATAGGTGTGTATTATGCACCCACGTACCTTTCCTCACCAGTACTAGTAAAGTAAAATGACAGAGAGAAGCCTGGGGCTCAAGTGAGTCAGGGAAGAGAATTAATTAAAAGAAGAAAAAGAAAAAGAAAAAAAACACAAACCACAAAACCCTGCAAGAGAAAAGCAGCAGCTACTGGAAGAAAAATACAAAAAAGACCCCCCCTGACATTTTTTAGTGGGTTGGTCTCCACTTCAATGACTGCACTTTCCTTCCAATTGTTCATAGCTGTTACAACTTTTGTTTTTAAATGCACTGTTCCCTGGCTACCACAGACTTGGATAAAAAAAAACGGCTCCATCCACGCACCACAGCAAGGAATACGATTTCACTGCCCTTCTCCCTAGCTTTAAGGAGGTGTGAATGCAAAGCCATATCACTTTATCTCAGGTAAGACTGGAATAAGGAGAGGAAGAAACTGTCTCATGAGGTAAACCAGAACACTACGATTACTGGCCTCTTTATTTCCAGCTGCTTTTATTTGCATGTAAATTCCCTCTCTTTTATTACTCTAATCGTTCTTTTTATTCTGTTGTTTGTTACCTTAAGTAACAGTCATAACTTCTTTTGGAGCTGGTTATGTGCCAAACTGTCTTTTACAGACTGGCTTCACATTCCAGACCAGCTAGCAGTATTGTTCTTTATGACTGTTTAATAAGTCACGTGGCACGTTGATTATATGTGTCCGGCCTTCTGCTGTATATATAGTTACCATACATCTGCTTCCGAGAGAAGAAAACACTGAGCCAGCAATAGGAGAACAGTAACAGCCAGTGAAGATGGGCTTAACATTTGCATATTGACTGACTCAAGAGGTCCCTCAAGCCTGTTTGAGTGAAAACTCCCATTGAAATTGGAACCCTGAAAGTGACCAGAGTGTCAGGGTACCACAGCTAGACAAGATAAAGCAGCTTTAATTTCACCCTGTAGAGATAACAGGAGGCTGCTACACAGGCGAGCCAAGCCTCCTGCCCCCTGGAGCATGTGCAGTGTCCAGATGGGAGAGGGCTCAGCACACGGCATGCAGAGTCACTTTGAGCATTCCCAAGTTCTACCACTAACCAACTGGACTTGTTTTTCACAGACTTTCTAGATGAATGAGGAGGAAACTGCATGCTCAGACAGAAAAAAAGCACAGAACTTGTACAGAGTAGTAGGAGATAAACTAAGCTTCCTCTCAGCAAAGGTACCAAGACTTCAGTGCATGAAGTTGCAGCCATAATGGGAAAACAAACTGTCCAACCAGTCTCTACAGGCCTACTGCACTCTGAGCAGTCACTTTCTCTTTTGTGTAGGGTTTTTGTGTTTTGGGTGGGATTTTTTTGTTCTTTTTTGTTTGTTTGGGTTTTTTTTTTTATGAGCACTAGAGGGAGATACCTGGCAAAGACTTGATAAAAGTGAAAGGAAGGAGCTGAGCTCTGAACTGTTTTATTTCATACCAAAAAGAATACTGTATGTCTAGCATTTGCCCAAAGAAGACTGTAGTTATTCCCGATTCCATTGCAGCAGTGTGCTCACATTCAACATTTAAGTGAAAAAAATACGCCCCACCACTTAAGTGAGTCCTGTCATCTCACCAAGCTACATTTGGTGCTATCCGGTCATACCTCCCATGGTGCCTGTGCTGAGGAACAGTTTTCTTCAGCTTCTCAAAAACAGAACAGCATTACCGGGAATCCCTCAGTGGTAAGTGTGGGTTTAACTTTGATCCCAGTACAATTCTAGTAACTACAGTGGAATCATCAAAATAAACAGTGTGGGGGGAACCCCCATATATCCAGACTCAAAACATTACTTTATACTACAGCAATTCTGCTATATGTAAAATAGATGCATTATAATAGGCCTTTACCTTTGTTTTGTATCATGGAGTAGACATTTGTGTGACAACAGAAAAAGGGAAATGGGTTTAAATCTGTGGCTAAGCCTACTAAAATGGTATAGTAAATATTGTGAATGTACATAAGCAGAGACATTATTGTGCACTTTCTGAGACCCTACGGTCTCAGAACAGATCTTGACACATCTTTTCTCTTGGAAGAGAGAGAAAAACAGAGCAGAACAAGCGTAGCTGAAGCACATAGCCATCTTCTGCTAGGTATGCACTCTCTTAGTCATGAGCTGTCTCATCACCACTTTCATTTTCAGTTACACAGGAACTATATAGATATAGCAACATTGCCTCATACTGTAAAGACAAAAAAATCACCCTACTGAATGAAAAGTAAAATTAATCTTCACTTTTTGGAACACTATATAATATTATTCAATCATCAGTTGCCTCAAATGATCAAAAAATTTCCCAAATCTGCCTTTGCAATAGGTTTGTTAAAAAGATTGTTTTAAAGTGGAAAAGCTAGCACTTGAGAGCAAAGAACACTGTTCCAGAAGTCACTTGGAAAGCAGCGTAAGATGTATTCCTCCTCACCCAGGTGTGGTCAGAGATGAAGACAACCAGAAAGATCCAGTCATCTCCCTCTTCCTCCTGCTGCTATAGAACTGCTCCTAATATATTTTGATGAGTTTTTCTTGAAAAGTAACAGAGTTGTATCTACTTACCTGATAAGGATATCCTGACAATTGAACAAAAAAGCAAATTTCAGGTAACTGTAAGCTTTCCTCCTACTGTACTTCAGATATTTATGGAGAACATGTACTTATTTTCCTCTATTTCCGCAGCTGTTTAGCCAAATTGTTCCTGTCAATCAGGATATCACCTACAGCGGTTTCTCAAGGCTAGAAGGATTCCACTATGTGTCTTCGCACACACCTGCATGTAGGGCAAGGCACCAGCAACAAGGTGCTGACCATGCGAGCACAATCATGCAGAGAAAGAACACCTTCATGTCTTCAAGGAGAAGATATTAAGGTTTGGCTTGTATTGCAATACAGTAGAGATCCCTAGGTAATACTTCTGGAGCTGGGCTGTACAGTCTTCAGCAGAGATCCACGTTCAAGGAATTTATTAATTTATTTCTTCACAGATTTTTTTTTACAAAGCTAGAGGTATTCAGGAGCATGGCGTACAGACTATACTTGTTCATTCCCAGCTAGAATTTGGACAAAAGAATTCAAGAGTGCTTTCATCGGCCCAGTCTTTCCAGACTTGCTCACATCTGTTGGGAATGACTGTGCAGAATAGTGCTTAGCATTGTCCTCTCTTGATATGGAAGAGGAAAGTATATTTGGTTTTGTGTTTTTGAAAGACCAAAATTTAATCTGAGTCATTCAACCCACCAACATCAGGCCTCAGTTGTACTACCTTTTGTGTCTTTGCTAAAAAGTTGATCGGCAAACACACATCACTAAGACGCTTTATACACATTGATCAAGAGGCAGTTGCAAAAGTGATAATTAAGCAAGTAGCTGTCACACGTCATTCTATAGTGGGTAGCACTGAATACTCAGCTGAAGATAGAAAGGTAATCACTGAGATTTCAAGGTCACACATCAACAGAATGCACCACAATTTTGTTTATACCCTAAATTGTGTCTGTGTGTCTCTGCACCACCAAATATATACATATTTATATACAAAATACAAGCATACATGTGCACACATTCTGACTGTTTAATGGGGGTGAGGAAATCAAATGCAAATGCACTTCACCCAACCACAATCTTAAAGACATGGAAACAAGACACCAAAATGAAAGGTTTCGATGACAATTCTGTCACTGTGATACCCAGAATACTTTCAACACTACTTATGTTTTTAACACTGAGAAAAAGCAGAACATAACTTCATATTTAAACTTTTGTTCAAATAATCATTGAAGGTTTTCCACAGGGTTAAGTCAGAATAAATTCTCAATACTGAAATGCAGAATGGTTGTGCTAATACAGAAGCTCAGGAGGCAATCAAGGCTTTTGAATAATTGTGTATTCTCTACTGATTTGCTGGAGTGTTTCTTAAATTCCCCACACACACCCCCCTCACCTCTTGTTAAAAATTTTATCCTCACACGAATGGGTTACACTAGGTATTGCTTTATTCACAACTCAGAGTTGGGCCATCACCTCAGTGAGTGGCAAAGCTTAACTCGCTAGACCAGTTTATATACATTTATTAAACC
>Ga0065711_1002412_pt1 | contig 34098 bp, 16 predicted proteins | sample Hoacrofraction12_FD_59098 | JGI IMG/M metagenome (GOLD analysis project Ga0065711, IMG submission 59098) | Hoatzin crop microbial communities from Cojedes, Venezuela - Epithelial fraction 12 v2 (version 2) | ecosystem: Host-associated > Birds > Digestive system > Esophagus > Crop | place...
CCTTCCTTCCTTCCTTCCTTCCTTCCTTCCTTCCTTCCTTCCTTCCTTCCTTCCTTCCTTCCTCCCTCCCTCCCTCCCTTCCTTTCCTTCCTTTCCTTTCTTCCTTTCTTTCTTCCTTCCTTTCCTTCCTTTCCTTTCTTTCTTTCCTTTCTTCTCTCTCTCTCTCTAAGGGTTGGATAAAGTGTGCATGGTCTAAAAAGAAAAATATGTGCACATTACTCTAAGCTTATAATGGTAGCAATAAGTCTCAAGGGTGTTTCTGCGAGTCACAGTTAGACTTTTACAATATGCAGAACCCACTTTTAAGATATCTCATTCTATTTTCTCACAAATGCAAAGTGCTAGGCAATTATTGCAAGGTTGGAAATGCCGCAACCCTTAAATAACACAAGAGTCCATATATACTTCTTCCAAGAATCTTATACTCTTATGCTCGGCAAAGAGATTTATAATGCACGGTTCCCATTCCACATGCAAGACCCTGCATAGCATCTCTGGAGAGCGTGGTAACTTTAGCCCTGTGTCCACAGTCGGCTAAGGCTAAATGAAGGAAACAGGAATGCTTCCCCCGAGCCCTCTGCTTCTGCCTCTGATATTACTGAGCTTGGTATTTCAGGTACTGAACCAGACCTTTTTTTTCTCACCCTCCCATTGGAAAATTAATCAGCTCTTCGCAAACTGTAGGTGAAATTTGTCACAACTCTCCTCAGCTTTTCCAGATTCTTTTGTACTGGAAGATAGATTTTTTCTCTGTATAGTAGTGGCAATTTCTCCCTGAAGATATAGGGCTAACATGTAGCCTAAAACATTAAGCGCATTTCATATGTCTAGTGATCCAAGCCCATGCCATTTTTATTAGATAAATATTTTAGAAGTTACACTTTCAGTATCCCACTAACTCAGACCAGTTACACGTGGACAGCTGTATCACAGCAAACCCAATGTGTTTCACAATGCGACAAGAACAGTTACTTGGAGAAAGAAGTCCTGTCTGTTGATAAAACGATAGCATATAAGTAATCGGTTATGAAAGTTTCCTTTTGGGCAAGCTGCTAAGACATTTTTGACCACTGATTCGTTTGGCTCTGTGCCTGTTGAGTCAGGATGCTGTATGGACACCAAGGACGTGGACTAAGAAAGTGTCTGATCTGGATTTCAGATTGCTTCAGTAGGTTCAGAAAGATTAGGAGAAAATTTTCCAAGTTGATTGTTTCACTAATTTCTCACAAGATGGAAAACTTATCTTCTGCTTTGAATAGCATCCCCTCTTGTGATGCAGTATCTACTACTGCCCACGAGCTCCTTCTTTTGAGACCAGCAAAGTATTTCAACTGTAATTAGTGCCTAGCAGGCATTTAGCAACAAAAAACTATAGCCAAAATCATTGTATGGGCTCATTAGGAGGTCATATGACAGCTAGTGCATGCCTATACTAAACTTACAGATCTGGCCCAAGGAACGCATCCTGGGAGAGAGGTTCCTGTAAAAAGGCACCTAACAGATACCGCTGAAAACTGGCACGTTGTGCTTCTGGTGTTGCACTTGCCATAGTTAAAAACAGACTAGATAGATACATACAAATAGACCTTTTTCTTTTTTTTTATCACCAGCTTTGCCCAGAATGCACTTCATACTGAGAGTTCTTAAAAAACAAACAGCTCTAGGTACTGTGGCAGCCAAAGAGAATAAGCTAAAGAGCCACTTGCGTCCATAATGCTCATATACTTTATGCCCAAAACACACAGAGGAGATAACAGAGCCCAGTCTATCTAATGCAGACCTAGGTCACCATCTAGCACCAGGCAACTTTATCTTAAGCACTGTTACCATGGAGGACCCAGGTAGCACGTGGGTGCTATTAAATACCTTTTCTCAGTACAAAAGCATAGTCTGGCCAGCTATGGCACTCATTGAGCAGAGGATACAGTGAATCGAAACCACAGGAGAAGGGAGAAAGAATCGACTCTAATTTTGAGTGTGAAGGCTAGCAAAGGTCTCTCACTTCTTTAGCCCTGTGCTTCAGCGTGTCTCCCTCCTGCCTGGGGACGGGACTGCTCACCTGGCCTGCTCAAAGCATAAGCACCAGCAAATTTATAAAGCTGTGTTACAAGGTACAATGATTTACTTTGACTTGATCTCACTGTTTTATATTATATTATTTTACATTTTCTTTTATATTTGTTTGAAGGAATCCTAACGATTTCTTTGGCTTAGTTACAGTTCTTTATATTGTCCATGGAGGAGAGGTGTTCACATATACATTTTTGGTGCCTTTGATATGCTTGGTTTCTCAAAAAAAACTATGGAACCTTATATGAGGGGGATAGCTTATATATGAGAATGAGGTAAAAATGGCCAGAAAAAGAATTCCTCTGTGGGCCCGGTCCTTCTTCCCCCCAAAATCCACATGCACCTTGACAGAATGAAAGTTGGGAATAGAGAGAAAGAAAAATGAATCAAGTAATGACACAAGATTAAAAAAAAAAACCAAAACAAAACAATAACAAAAAAATCCAACAAGAAAACATCTATATCTAAATCTCAGAAAGAGATTTTATTTGTTCGTATTGTTTTGTATTTCCATTTGACTTCCTTGGCAGGTAGCCCAGTGGTCCATCAGTTAGAGGAAAGGAAGTTACAGTATCACATTGTTGTAGGGATTGAATTTTATTGCTTTGCTATTACAATTAGGCAAGTATTAACCCAGTTAATGAGGCATAAGTTGTTTTTTTTTTTTTAAAGTATATACAACTGGGCATTGTGGATTAGTCCTCCACTAAAGGCCCAAACAAAAACTTTATGAGAGCAAAGGAAAGAGGTTAAAAATAGTAAAATAATAAAAGGCGGTGCAACTTTAAAAGGGCATACTAAAAGCAGGGAATCATTACTGTTGATTAGCTGACAACCAGCCGGAGGGGAAGCTGCATGTTTTAGCTGCAACCAAACCCACTAGCAAACATCTAGCTAGCTGTGAAAAAAGCCACCCAGATACTGAACAAAAGATGGGGAGAACAACCAGGATCCCAACTTTATCAGTCTGTAGGGGCTATACCTATTAACTGTCCAAAAGATGAGCTTGAGAGGCACCAGCTATCTCAGTATCCTGGATTTCTGGTGGATTTTGGGTGTTGTGTTGGGGTTTTCTTTTACTATTTGCTTTTGGTTTTAAGCATAATCTGTTTTTATTAAAATAATACTGTTCTGCAGCTAAAATTATTATTCTACCACTCTAAATCCTAAGTGGAAGGAAACATCTACATTGAATGTGATTTATGGAGGAAAAAAATCACAAGCAAACCTAAATGTCTGGTGGGACTCCACATAGTTAAACATGTATGGCAAGAGATCAGAAATGTAAAGCACAGCAAGGCAAGCCACCATCAGTGTGACTTTCGAAGTATTGCTTTGACTCTAAAATATTGCTTCAGTCATCTCCCACCCTAACTCTTGGGTTCTCCGGCAGGGTGGGCCATAAGCCACAGTGGATGGGGACCCCCTCTCAGCAGCACAGGGAGGAGGAGGCCAGGAGGACGACGCTTGGTGGGCACGGCAGGGGATGGCTGCAGGAGGAAGAAGTGCTTTGACACACAAAACTTTTGTGGTCTGAGCCTAATTTGGGGGCCTGTTGAACTGCATGAGGGAAGATGGGAGCTCTGAGAGTAATGAAAGTGAAAAGAGTGAACCACCCTGTGAAAATAAATCACTTCAAGCTGTAAACTATACCCAAGGACTCATTTCTGCTGGGTGGGGAGGGGGGGATGACAAGAAAATTAGCCTCAGAGATGCTTTTTTGAATCCCTGGTCAGACTATGTCGCAAAGCTACTAGACCCCCATTTACTTTCTCATTCAAACAAATTGCTTTTAGCATATATATGTTTTTCCTGGCTTCATTTCATCTCATTGCCTTATAATTAAATGTTATACTCCGTGCTCATGCGAATGCAGCAAGACTAAACACTCGGTTTTCATCCTCGCAGGTCTCGTGCCAGGAGGAGAAATCCAGCCCCATGGGGACAGACGGGCTAGGGCATTTTTGGGTGAGGACCTCCGTCTTACTGTGGATGCCACTTTGGTGGCGGCACTGAAGACGTGGGGCCTTCACAGCACGCATGGCTGCTCGGCAATACAGAAGCATGTCTGCTTTGCCAGTTGAGAAGCAGCCTCAACATATAGCTACAGCACAGCTTCTTCTGGGAAGCATATGTAATATTTCTTAGAGTAGCAACCCACAGGCACCTCACCTACACAGGACGGTGTATCTATGGATGTCTGAGACCTCACATCCGATGCTTTACACCCACACGTGCTTTACTGTTGTTGAAACTGAAATTTCTGCTATGTATCATGGCTTAGCGATGAATCAGTTCAGACACAAGCTGAACATCTGCTTCCTTAAATCCCCAAATACTAAGAATATGAAGCTCTGGTTATTTCACATTCTCTTGCAAACATACGCTTCTGGAAGGGTTGGAAACGAAACTCAGTATTAATTCCAAATCCATGGTGGGTAAACTCAAGTGGCTCACTTTACTGAAGAGATTTAAAAACTCAGCTTACTAATAATATTAGAATAAACTCGATGGAAGAGGTGTGGAGACAAAGGATATTTCCCCTCTTATGTACATAGCAGCAGAGTGAATGAAAAGATTTCTAATGATCCCAGACAGTGGATCACATCTACCTTCGTAGGATGCTTGGCCTTATCATCCAACTTCAAAGTCATAGAGTAGTGATGAACCTCAGTTGTTCAATCTAATTAAAAAAAAAAATGAAATTTGCTAACCAAACAAACGTTACTACATGCTTTTTTTAATAGCGACTCTTAGTAGTTGCTTGCTTGCAAAAATTCAAGACATAAACTGAAATCCTGGACATGCAGTAAAAATATTTGCCCGTATGTATTTTATTTCTGTTTTACAATTAGGAATCCTAGGAGTCAGAACAAGTGATCGATGCATTCAGGTTTGCAGTCTGTGAGATTTACTACAGCAACTTACGGGACTAGCCCAAGGGTAGCCACTGGCTGTACTCTTGGAGAATTCATGGAGTCCAGGAAACTGCAGAAGAGCAAAGATCATCCTCACCTTTAAAAAGGGGAGAGAAGCAGAGCCAGGCAGTTACAGACTAGGTATGTTAACCTCAAATACCCAGAAAGATGTATGTATCACACAATACATTTCTAAGCAGCTGGAAGATTACAAGGTCTTAAGAAACAAACTAAGATTTGTCAAGAATAAACAAATCCTGTCAAACTCATCCAATTTATTTCTGTGACAGGATAATCTAAAAAGAAGTAGATGTGATTTATCTTGTCTTCAGTAAGACTTCTGGTGTTGTCCCACATGGCATTCTTACGAGCTAACTGGGGAAATATGGGCTATTATTAGATCATTGTAACCTGAAAGCAGATTGAGATGAAAAACCTTGTGTACTGAGTACTCTTCACTTATTAGAGGTTCTCTGGCCATCTGAAAAGCATAAAAAAGAAGCCAAGAGAAGGCTGTCCTTCGTGTCTCGTTCTGTTCACCGTTTGCATTAGTAATCTGGATGATAAGCATGTGCATGTTTCTATATGTGACTGAATCAAGGCTGAGAGAAATCTATATAGGAGAAATATTCTTAAATTAGGAAAGCAAAATCCATTAAGAAATACACAAAGAATTGGACTGAGGACTGAAAAAGGAACTTGGTGCACACATATAAATGGAGAATTACTGACCAGGCAGCGATAGTTTGGAAAGGATTTTAGGAATTATAGTGGCTCAGAAAATGAAGGGAAGTCAGCAGTATGGATATTTGTCTGAATTAACAGGAGTGGCATATGTGAGACAGCAGAAGTAATTGATTCCACTTGGCACTGCTTAGACTTTTAGTGGTGGAGATCTCTAAGTCTGGGCATCATCCTTCAGAAGGAATGCAAAGGGGAAACATGTCACTTGGACGTTACTAAGAAAAAAGGCATATCTGAATTTGTGGAACTGATTATCAGCAATTTATCCCTCCGGATTTGAGCTAAGACACGGTGGTGGACTGCAAGGCATTTGCTTGTTCTGCTGCTCTTCGTGTGAATGCATCCTAGTGCCATTCCAGAACTGGCTGTGAGTATTCATACCATTTTAAAATACATGCAACAGCTATAAAAGCGTTAAGAACCACTTTGCCCTTTGGGATATAAAGCAAACACAATGTACCAGTAAGGCTGATGGGATGGGCGCAAGTCAGTGTAACACAACCGTTGAAGTGAAATCTATTTGCAGTGTAAATAGTTTGCATTCTGCATAGATCAGAGCAACGGAGCTGCTTCCCTGTCGTTCAAGTATAGCATCGAAACCCACTCACTAGAAGCTAAAACGACACCATATGTACCCACTGCAGCACAGCACGAGGCATACTGGTGTTGCGAAGAAAAAGTGGATTTGAGTCCAGCTGCTGTCATTCAAAGTTAAGTCCAATTCTGAGTAGCTCTTTTTGGTGATTCCCCTTTCTGTTGAAGACACCAAGACAAAAATGCCAAAAAAAGTATGCTACATCCACGTCCATAAAGTTTATCAACTTACAGACTCCAGGACAGGTATATCATTCATGTTTTGCATCAGTAAGCACAGTAATATACAAAAGCATGCAAAATCATTTACGGTACAGAAAGATCCTGTAACTTCACTCCTCAAGTAACTGGTGAAGATTCAAACCACTCCAGTTTTTCTAGAAAGATAATTCCTGAGATGCAAAGTTGAGTTGTGTGTTGGCATTTTCAAAGACACTGTACTTCAGTGAAGCATACAGAGACAACTTCATAGGGACATAACAAAACAAGAGGAACATATTATCTAATACAGATACTCAGAGGCAAGAAATGATCCTGGGGTTAAATTACAGTAAGCGGTGGGCTTTTTTATTTTGTTGAAAAGTACATCTTTTACTGGATTTAACATAGTAATAAGATGAAAAGAGGTCCACTGGCAAGGGAGGAAAAAAAGCAGAAGTTTGGAAATACTTGACACAACTAAAATAAATGACAGCTTTTTCAATATCCCACAGGCAGGCTGAAGTAGACGATGTTTTCCTGTATCCACAGAGAATGTAAAGTCTCTGACTGATGTAAGTCAGCTCAGCACAAATGCTGGTCTATCTAGTTAAAACCCGCACTACTTGTTTCTTTTAATAGATAATATAGGTAATATCTAGCTTTCACTCTGAACCCATGCTTTAACATTCGGAATTGATCCACGTTTAATTACAATTTTATCACACTTTCCTAATCAAATAAATTTACTTTGTCCTCCAAGCAATCACCTCAATATTCCAGTATGTAAAAAATACTTTCATTATGTTTATTATAAAAATATAAATGTTTCCACTACAAATCATTTTACATTAGTAAGAGGCCATCTACAATTGCACAATATATAATCTAAATGAGTAAGTAATGCTTTGAAATACAAGTTAACGTAAATACATATTGCCAATCAAATCACATCTATACATTGCTTATTGAATGCTAAGTAACAGCACAAAACTAGATATGTTAACAGAAATAAATAAAATGGAAACTATATTTAAAGATACAAAACCAATAATATGGCATGTCATTTTGAGTAGTTCCGTTTTGCTTGATGTCGATAACCAATGCAAGTCCTGTACAGGAAGATGGCCACACAAATTCTAGTATCTCTACTCCACAATGAAGAATTGTACACTGCTATGTATACATATGTACATGGGGACAGGGAGTATAGGATGCTTGCAACAGAGGCCACTTACAGTACAAATCAACTTTTGATAGGGAGAGAAAACTAAATGTATTTTAAAACTCTCTACTCCTAACAGCAAACAAAAACAAAATTGAGTTTCTTTTTTCCCAAGCGTAAACGAGATTTAACCTTTTATGCTGAGCATGCTTGAACAGTGGGCAAGGAATGTGACATGATACTAAGAGAAAATTGAGGGTGGCTGGTGCAAAGTTTTCAGTCATCATCTAAAACTCTAAGAACTGGTTCTGTGTTTTCAGAAGCATTTCACAGCTGTCTTCCCCCCACCCCAGCCCCTTCTCCCCCACTCTCCAGCAGCAGAATGAAGCTGAAAAGTCACGAGAAATATGTTATAAAAAGCTGTACCCACACAGACAATCTCTGCAAATGGATTTTGGTGACTTAGGTTCACTAACAATGTCTGATTTAGAGCAATCTCAAACCGAAGAAAAGAAAGATTCTGAATGAACAGAAAATACAGCTTTTCTATTCAGCATGCTGCATTTCACGATAGATTGCGGCAGATAAGAAGTGTTCTTTACATCTTAAGTGCTTTATTTTAATTTTCTTCCATTTTTATTTTTTATTTCAACTTACTTTAGAACCCATTCATTTTTCTTTCAGAAAATATTCCTAATTATTACCCTGTGAATGTGCTCCACATCCAGTCCTTTACAGCGTACTCACTGCCAGCACTCTTTAAAAAAAGTCTCTAATTTTGCTTCTATGTAGCAATGTGTGATAAACACCGTGTTTCTCTGGACCCACAAAGAGCAATCTAAAAGCTGATTCAGCCACACAAATCCTAGGAACTGATCCTTCCCTTACTTATGTGGCCTATGCTACAAGGACCTTCAAAAAACAACCCGATACACCAAAGCAAGCACAACTAGTTACCTGCTTTTGCACGCACAGCGAAAGGCGGCGTGCCATATTGTCATCTGCCTCCCACACAAGTCTTGGACTTACAGGAACTCACTGTTAGTCATCATCATCAGGTTTAGATTCCAGCATGGCAAGTTGGGAACCAAGGTGGTTTCCTCTAGTGCCCAAAGCCTGACCTCTGCGAGCCTGGTATCACACCTAGAGTGTTATGGAGCTCATCTGTATGTAGCACAAGAAGTGCCTCACGCTGCGCTTTAAACCCCTCGCTATCATCGGGAAGAGTTGTGTCTGCTTGGAATTGGGACTGACGTGCTCCAGAGCAACAGCTTAAGTGCTCGCTGTTGGGAAGATGCTGAAGATGGGGGAGGACTCTTGAATGCCACCTTCCAGGCTCCTTTTTCCACTGGGAAACATGAATGCCCTCCTGAAGATAGGCTCCTTTCTGCTTTCTTTCAAGGAACAGGTGCCTAAGGAACCTGTGCCAAAAAGCAAGGCTCCTGCACGATGGCAGCAGCTGGACAGAGGTCTTCAAGCTCAGACTTAGGTAAAATTACATACTGAAGTCCCATTTCACAAGCTTAAGCCATCCTTTTTAACTATCCACTTATCCTTGGCTGCAAGTCACCATCTTGGTGTAACCACTAGTGGCTGCCCACATGGTAGCACATACACGTCCCAGTTCCCAGCGTCGGGAGCAGAGCCTGCCAGATGGAAGCCAGAAATGGACCACTCCCCGGGGAACTCAAAAAGCATCCTCAGTTAATGCAGGACGCAACCCTGACTCTTTTTACTGTTTGCTAGGCAAATCTCCCACCTGAACACCACCTGAGAACAGGGGGCCTTGTTTTGACAGGGAAGCAGGCCTTTGGGAAGTAAATGAGATGTAGGTACCCGACCAGCCAGACACTGATCTGGAGTGGCATGCACACAACTCTGCCAGAACTCATCAGGGTTAAAATACCACTCACAGCAAATGGAAGGAACCTCAACAAGTCCACATGCTTTGTCCAGTGTCAGAACTGGAAAAAAGACCTTCTTTCTTTCCTTCTGTATTTCATATATGATGTTATGCGTACAAAATAATCTAGTAATTAACCCTCAGGTAATTTCTCAGGTTGAACCAATGAAGTTTTGATAATATTTGGCACTTGGCAATAATACAGCCAGGTTAAAGTATTTAAGCATAAATATAAACAATAATGGAAAAAAACAAAGGAAATAAATAAGTCTTTTAAAAATTAAGACTTGTTTCTATTTAAATGAACACAATTAGGGAAGTTAACATAACAGCGAAAATCTTTTGTCGACTAACTGAAAGTCACTACAAACTTTATTTCTGTCTTCCTTTCCGAAGTTGAAATAGCATGTTACAATGACATTATAGTAAATATGGCCAGACAGGTAGTGAGGTATAGTCCTCTATTTTCCTTGCTTTTAAAGAAATAAAATACCTGTTACAGATCTCTTCTGTATAAAAATACTGCAAGTCTTTTTTTCTTCTTTTTTGCTGTATAGATCAAATACACAGCTTTTACGTCCATGGGTTTTTCGTGTTATTCAGTCACTTAATATTCAAATGGCTCTAGGTTTTAGTATCACTGGTTTTTACTTGGAAGGACTTTGTGTATATTTTTTTCTTTTGCAATTTATTATCTGCATTAACAGTCAGTCAAGAGCACCCACCCTTTAAGATTAACAGATAGAAAACAAGTTCACTCCTATTGTTAAGGCATTTATACTCAATATTTGAGTGTCTTAGTGGGTTTGAAATTTCAACCATTATGTTTCCAAAGCTGTGGCAAAGAAGTCCTTTAAATTCTGCCGCTTATCAGCCATCCCTTTTGCCCTGTGACGCAACTTCTCTCTGTTTTTCTCTCCCGAGCAACATCATTTTGATACCTTACACAGGAACAGGGCTGCTCTTTGTATGAGTTTCTAGAGCTTTGATACTGCTAACAATCTTCTTCTGAGGCCCCACAACTGTAACACCGACTTTCTTCATGTCACTGGAAAAAAGAGAAGATGCACCGGGTGAGTCAGCATACTGTCTCTGTTTCCTAGGGCTGATGCGAGCAAACAGAAACGAACTCGCTCGTCTTATATTGTTGTGTTGGAGGAGCCTCAGGCATGGCAATACCGCTGAAACACAACCCCTGGCGCGAAAAATACTGAGAGCCATTGTATGAAAAGAGCAGGAGGCCTCAAACAAGAGTAAAAACTCTTTTAGCCTTGATGTGTTTGCTTACCTGGGAGAAAAGACAATGAAACGGTGTTGTCCAGTGATACATGCACTGGGACTTAGGGGCAAGGGGTTCAACTCTGGGCTGACTGCGATCCTGAGCCTCTCTAACATTTCCATCCCCCTATCAGCCAAACCACTTTTCCTGAGCGGTGCTGACATCTGGCTATTATGTGCTGAGACCTCCGAATGGTCGTCTTAACCCTGGTATGGGCACTGAGATTAACGGCTACAAGGCCAAGCCTCCGGCTACAAGGCCAAGCCTCCAGCACTGACCCTGTTTCTCACCTCTGGTTTCTCCAGGCCGTCCAGTCTCTGCGTTCCGTGGCGCGACACAGAAGTGGTTTAACACTTGCGAGGGGCTAAAACAGGCTCACAGGAAACTGGGCATTCCTAGAGGATTTCTGCACTGTCCCCAAAGGGTAATTGTTACAAAAAGCCATTAGCAGCCTTTTTATAGTTGCAATAATACACTAATTAACAACGTTGATGTGTTGAATTGTTGGTACCACAGCTGCTGCTTACTTCTTCATAACTTCTCGCGTATCCAGCTACCCCAACAGGGAGTCAAGATTTCCTTTAGCACTAAGTTCATAACTGTACTTAATGCCTTTCCAGGTGCAGAGAGAACATTACCCTACTCTTCCTTATCACAAGAACAAAGACAGATTACATTTAAACATAACAAACTTGCAAGGTGTAGACTTACAAGTTTAGCATATTTAAATGTCAAAACTAGAGGCAGGAGGGAGCTCATCCCCCGAATAATTATTATCATGTAGGAGGAAAGTAGCTACACAGCGCTTGCTGAATCTCACCTGGTTTGATGGAACATGGGATGGGCAATAAAGGAAAAGACTGGCACACGTGCCAGCTGTGGGGAAATCCCCATATAAAAGGCAGAATGTAAAGAACCAACACAGAAGCTCCGTAACTGTGAGTGAAAGAAAGTGATGCTGGTGTACCAGATGATGCATGGTGCTACTGTATCAGAAGAAACTGGGAATTTCCTTGTGATCAGTAAAAAGCAAGCTATGGGACTGTGGCTTTCACACAATCACCAAAGCATCTAGGTTTCCTGCATCTGTATTGCAACTATAACAATAATTTACATTTGTCTCTTTAAATGTAATAATATTTTTGGTAAAAACTGGAAACTCTGTACATAAGTGCTACTTTTATGGTTATGTTTAAACTTGGACCTCCAGCCACAACCAATGAGGAAGAGCTGTAGTCAATTCAAACTTACTCTGTAGAAATCTTGGCTATTGTATCACAGGAACTGTACTCCACGCCTGTGAAAATGTCTTTGCACTGTCCTGTCCGAAAACCATTGAGCCAATCACCTGTCGTGCGGAAGGCTGAAATGTCAATGTTACTTTGGTCCAGGAGAAGGTTTGATGGCCTGAAACAAAAAAGAATGTGATGAAAGTTAGGGAGCAGGGATATGTATGGATTTACTCTGTGTCTAAACCTAGCAGTGGCATCGGCAGGAGCTTCCAGGCTAGACATGACTTTTCTGCTTGTCTGTGGAAGTTCTCTGCTGCTGAGGCCACCATGTGTACTCACGCTGGCAGCTCTGATGAATGCTGCGTAATCATCTTGCTTGAGAGAGCCAGCTTCTCATGCCCACTTTAAAATTACTGAAGCATCACCAGTTCATGAAGTGCATTGTTACCTTACAATTTAATGTGTGAAGCATTAGCAAAGACAAGCCTAATTTAGATTATAGTTGTGTGATTCACCTAGTCCCAAACAGCACACAAACGATGCACTCTAGACTCCAAGTTGAGGACTGACAAATCCTAAATGCTGCTACAAAGTTAGCAGCACAAATAATAAGACACTAGTGACTTTAAAAAATTGTATCATCACATCTAAAAATCAAATGTTAAGTGAATCTGGGAGATGAATGTAACTGCACGAGGCTTGCATTCTGCAGTGCACAGAAGTGGAAATGAGGAAATTTATTAAACACACTCGCCAAATGTAAAATGCAATTGCCACGTGCGGTTTAAAATTGGTGCTCACTGTAAGACTGAAACTTCCATAAGGATATCATAAAAAATAATTTAGAAGTGAGAACCGAATCATCCCCTGCCTTTGAAATTATCTTGGTGCTTATGAAGGATGCTGAACTGACATGATCTGCATCCAAGTTCTCCACTTGGAAAACAACAAAGAAACCAGTAAGAAACAAACAAAAACAACACAATGAATCAAACAAAACATATGTCCATGCTTCTTTGCCCATTTAAACCTTTTCCATCTGTATAAGTCCACCTATAAGCTATGGAGAAAAAAATATCATTCTCAAAATTATGATTAAATGTATAATTTTTTATCAAGAAGGAATATATTGCAGCTAACCCTGCACTTTGTATATTGCAAATGGCAAAACCGGCTGCTCCCACATTGATCCAGAAATTCACTTCTGTCTGGTATGAATACCCTTGTTTTCATGGTCTTGTGAGCACACTGCAACTTCTTATTTGAGAGTATCAAGACTAAAAAACGCCAGCCCTTCCCCATGAAGTAGGGTCAGGCTCTGTGACTACAGTCGGGCTGTACCACACCTCATTTTAGCCATCTAAATATGCCACAAATAGTCCTAGCTCGTTTTCTGACCTACTGCTGCAATCCATGGAGAGACACACACATTTCCAGGCAGGCCATTTGTCCTCTCTGATTCAACCAGTTTTCCAGGCTCGGAGGAGACACCCAGCTCTCAGTGAGGTGAACCTGTTCTCAACTGTTCTTCCTCACTGACTTGCTATTTTTTCTACGAGGTGTGAGAAGCCCCTGAATAGCAATACGATCAGTAATTTCTTTCTACTGACAAGACATATTACTAATTCTATTTACCTTTCTCTAGTTACCTTTCTCTCTTATTGCTAATTAGTACAATAATGACTTCCTCAACTAGTCAGATGTTATTAGAGACATCAACTCTATTTCTGCATTTCTGCCTCTGCTGACAAACACATGTCCATACTAGACAGCTTTTTAGCACCCATTCAGAAACATACGTGCTTCATTTTAAGTAAAGTACCTTATGGGTGTCTATCTCAGGCTTAACGCTCCACATTTGCTTAGCTGTGCTACTATGGCAATGCTACTCATAAGCGCAGGAGACTGAACTAGAGGGTGTTCAAAGCAGCCCTGCAACTTTACAGTCTGTTTTCTGCCCCATAATTCTTTTTCTCCTTGGCTACAGCTACACGTGCACAGGAGTCTATTACAGCTGAATCCATCTGACGTGACTTTTGTCACTGGAAAGAAGTGAAAATGAGAGGTGGCTAGACTAACACCGTAATTTAAAGGCAGTGATGACGCAGTGTAACGGGTAGGTGACAGTTACTGGTACTGCAGAACTGATGGGGATTGTAAAACAGCCTCTCACCCCAAACCCAAGCCATCTCTAAGCACTGGAAAAAACATGAAGAGACTGTAAAGGCACCAGAGAGAATAAAGTGTCTAAATACCAGTGAATAAGCAGCCTAGAAAATTGAAACATAAGTTCTCAATCCCAACACTAGTCTTTATTAAAGTTTCACCAAGATCAGCAGCACTGCTATAGCATACCCTTGCAGTACATCTGACTTGCACTGGAGTCAGGAGATACCACATCAGTTGTAACAAAACTTTTACCTTTTACCTTGGAAGAAAAGAAGAATACAGCTTTGCTAAACAATAACTCTTGGTATTTTCCACATATCAAAAAGCACCTTTTACTTCTGATGTTTTGCCAATTGCTATCAATCAGTTGATTTCTTTCAAGCTCAGAAATCCCTTCTGGGATTGCAGGCCAGTTCTTTAATTACTAAAGAACTCATTAGCTGCTCAAAAATCTTAACTTCAAAACCACAAATGGACATAACACTGCTGTAGATTCACCATCAATTTTCAGCAGATCTCTGAGCAGCAATGTCTCTGACGGGACACCTTTCGCCTGACTACCTTCCTGCCGGAGCCCAGGCAGGACAAGGAGCTGCTGCAAATGACTGTGACCACTGGCACCAATCACGGACCTCATGTCCTGGGAACAGCTGTAGATGGAAACGAAAGTGACAAAAGACACCAGAAACCTGCTCTGCGCCCAGAACAGTAAAGAAGGGAAAGAACAGCACGGCCGCAGTGACAAAGACTGAGCTGAGGATAGAAGATGCAGCACACTTCAGGTTATTGTTCTCATGCGAAAAACAGATCTTAGACACCTACGTGATATACAGCTTTAAACACCCTCCAGTTAAAGACTCAGGGTAGATAATCAAGCCCAAAATATTTTTATTCAGTAGCTATACAGCCCACATCTCCCTGACTACTGTTTGTCCCATGAAGAGCCAATGCTTTTTATTTATAGTTTTCTGGGTAAAGCGTCCGGAATCACAAGAGATTTATTAAGAGTATTTATGAAGTGTTCTTAGTGATAAAGCATGGAGACTTTTTTTGTTTCCAGCCTACTATGTCTTTTCAACTTAAATCTAATAAAACAAGACCTGACTCAAGAATCACTAATGAAAAAAAAAATATAAACAAGTTGAAATAGAACAGGTCTCTAGGATTAGGAATTAGAGAGGCCCAAAAGAGCTTTTATGTTTATTACTTGGATCAAAGTATCATCAGGACAAAAAATATGACCTAATTTTAATGCAAGTGACCTCAGAATAACCAGCACTGTAAAGCATCATTTTTCTCCTTGTAGGATTCCAAACAAAAATTAGTTACTTTCCTCCTCGGAGAGGACATCTGGACAGTTTATCAATGAACAGGAATTTGTCTCACTGTGAAGAATGTGTGATGTCTCCTCGTATGCGCCAAGGGAAAGCTGGGCTTTCAGAGCATCTGCACAGATCGGCAATTTCTCTCCCCCCGACCCAGCCCCCAGACAGAAGGTCTGAACATGAAATTTATGGTCTGGGTGATGTGCGCCATGAGCTCACACTTTACTAGACAAATTAGATGGGTTGCAATCCGTGCAGCTGTAAACGACGTCCTGCAGGGTTCCACCTGATCTTTTACAGCTTTTCATAAATCAGAACCTACTAGCTTCAGAAGAGAGCCATTAAAAAGAAATCATGGAAATTACATGTTTGCTCAGGGGAAGTGAAATAGAACATTTCCCTCTGTCTTTTCTTCTCTCCCTTCCTTTTATTTTTTTTTTAGCTCTCTTGATTTTGTTGCTTTGACCAACTATGATACACCCCATAGTGTTGCCATTCAACAGTCATGGAAAGACATTCTATCCTGTTCATCTTGACTGGGTGTCTATCTATGGAGCTGTATTTACTGACATGTGGTGCCCTGAAAAAAATCAGCAAGGCTCAGGTTAGAGAGACAAATTTAACAGTGAGATGTCAGCTACAAAATGCCCTGTTGCTGAAAGCTTTCTCTGGATGTGCCCATTACGTTAACAGTTGGAATTAACCTTTGAGGCATCCACAGTAGCAGGGAGAACTGTAGTTTGTTATCATTAGCACAGCTTTTTGTCACAACACAGGGAAAGTTTTGCTGCTCCATATAGTAATGACAAAGTAAACATCATTAGAACCCTTTCCAATATGGCATGGAAATCTCGTCTCTGGTCAGCTGCTGCCTGGCGAGAAAGGGATACATTAACTTGTAAAATCCTGAACTGAGAAAAATACAAGGAAAATGTCCTTCTTCTGCATGAAGGGTGGTATTCTGCAAATACACAGAGGAGTTGTGCACACACGATCCTGGACTTAGTACCTCAGTAGCCTCTCTCTTTCCATTCCTCCCTCCAAACAACACAACCAACCTTCACTTTTTAAATCTGGACTTCCCCTCTCACAGTCAGTTTCTTTTAAAGGGGACAGTGTTTAAAAAATATAAAGTAGTTTCCTGAGGCAAATTTTAGATAATTATAAGCTGATTTTGTAAAGTGAAATTGCTCCCTAGGAGGGAGCCAGGCCTGGTTTGAACAGAAATCCTATATGCTTTATGACTATGGCAAGCTGACGTGCAGAATTCGGGTCTAACAAGAAGGATCTCTCCTATATCAAGAAAAAAAGAAATGAAAAAACAACAGCTGGCATAGAAAGCAAATTTTAGTTTTGTCTTCTACAACAAGCAGAATCATAAGTATGCAAGCGTATCAGGAGAAGACTAGTAAATAAATGACATACTGAGAAGAAGTAGTAATTGTGTTTACTTGATTATCCCTGGACCTTAAAGATAAGAATCTTTGGAGTTCCACCTCTTTGTGCCCATTTTTAAGGTACCCTTAGCAAAATTTTTAACTTATTCCCTAAAATACAATTCACCTCTTACGGTGGCACATTTGCTTTTCCCAAGGGGCATCATATCATGCTTGCACACTCTCAGAATAAGTAGGTTGTGACTACTTTTTGAAGTCAAAAGAGAGCTGGAGAAATGAAGAGGGGTAATACAAATAACCAACAGGGAAAAGAATTCAGCTGAGGCTGACGGCCTAATGCAAAACGATACATCTCTCTAAATGCCACCCTGGACTTCTTCTTTTCTAGCTCCATGTTGTCTGTTGGCAAAAAACTTACCACAGCTTCCTCTAGGATAACGATCAAACAAAATTTCAACTGCCCCACAGGTCAGCCCTCCAGGCTTCCCTACTCTTTTAGCTGTCCCTCAGCACATGCTTTTGAAGGGGCTTATGTCTTTACAGAATCCTAGTGGGCTAATAAATCATATGCCCGGGTGTATCAATGCTCCTCAATTTACTTTTTACCCCCACCAAAACCACTGAAGGTAAAAAATGCCAGTAGATTGCTGAAATAATTTTCCTTTTCACATAATACAGCTTAAGCTGTGCTTTTCAGCCATGGAAGTAACGTCACGTGGCCATTTCCTGGGATTCGTAGCTGGCCCAGAGACAGTCCCTTAACGACAACCAGCCACTGTTGTTAGGACAGTCTGTAGGCTCTTTAAAGGAGGGAGAGAAAAATGCCTCAGAGAGCTTTTAAAATTATTTTCTGGCTCTTTGCATCTACCATTCATTGTGTTCGACTTGCTCTTATATCTCACATTTGGCTGTGCTATGAATTTCTGCAGACTTTCACTACAGCATTTACGGCATCAGGCGAATGGCTCCATGCAGTTTCTTTTTTGCAGCATTTCCAGCGCAGAATTACCATTAACGCTAACGAGGGCTTCACGTTGTAAACCCGGCACATGGAGCTGAGAACAGCAGAACAAAATCCCCGGGAATCGCAGTAAACAGCAAGCGCTCACCGTCAGGCCACCCGCTGGTCAGGCTGCATTGCCATTTAAATTATAACAGTACCCAAGTCCGTCTGCTCTGAATTCTTCACCAGCAGAGTCAAATTAGAGGTGCGAAAGCGCAAATAGATGTTTTACTGCCTCTGTTAACCGTGAGCCCCAGCAACTCTTAACTTTGAAGGAACAAGGGTTGATTCGTGTCTGCCTCAGGCATGGTATTAATGGCTGCTAGAAAAAGTCAGGTGAAAACAGGCCTTTTCTGTCTCCAGAATGCTAACTAAATAAAAGCCCTAAAAATCTCCTCAGTGTAACTCCCGATTTCCCATGCAACCCAAACTAGGATTAGACACCAAGGAGTATCATTTACTGTGATCTTCCACTCTTCTGTGTGATTTGTAGTTAAGTTTCCCCCTCTCTGTAAATTCACTATTTGTTCTTTAACAGACTTCAGAAAGAGAGCTCGCACTGTAGGCTTACATTACTTGAGTTCTTTTAGAGCGAGCAGTCCATTTTAGGACATGGATTATATTGTTGCTGGGTTTTGAATTGGGCTAAAAATTCACACGTAGGCTTGCATTACAGAGCATTGGGCCAAACCCTGTTGTTAATGCTTGGACAACCGTAAAGCGTCAGCCCTCTCTGAAACACCTGAAACAAAACTGAAAGCTCTTCAGTCCTCCAGCCTGGAAGTTCCTGCCAGGGAGAACCAAATAAGCAATACTACGGCAGGTCAGCAATACACATCAAGCATCTGAAGCCTTCTGACCTGAATAGCAAAAAAAGGGAACTTTGCAACAAAATGTTCAGCCAACACAAACAGTTGTTTCATCGCAAATATTACTGTAAAAATAGGGCTTGAATTATGCTGCCTAATGACGGAGCAGCTTGAACTTTTTATTTGACCTGTTCATTGCTCCTACGGAGTTTAAGTTTCCCAAATGTTCTACCAAGCTAGCGGACTATCAAGAGTTTCCACTAAATCATCATATTTTAACTAGAAACAAAATTTGTGAGAAGCAAACGTTAAATTTTAAATGGAAAATGGTGCCTCTGGATGCTTGAGAGCAAACATTATGCTTGACACCACTGAGAGTGCCACAATGACAGCCAGTGAAGCACATGTTCAGCAGAGAACACCTGCAATCAACTACTCGCAAATAACAGGTAGGCCAACAACTGCTCAAGGAAATTACTCCAGTGAATAATTCCAACAACACATCAAATTCAAGAAAACCAGGATAGGGTTGTAAACAACTTGCTAACACATGAAAGAATGTATGAGGAATTATTCATACACATTTTGAACACTTTTGTATTTTCATCAGGAAGAGTAACTGACCCTGACCCCTTAAATTTCCTGGACTATATAAAAAGAATTCCAACTATGCTTTTTCTGAAAATAAGCGGCTTTCTTGTTTTTCTAGCCTTAGATATAACAAAACCTTTATTTAAATGGAGAACTTCTAACACATAAAAGAGATGTGAAACCAGATCTACTTCCAGTGCTGCAGTACAATGCAGAAATAATGATTTTTTTTGTTGGTTTTTTTTTTTAATACACTTACACAGTGTCATGAATTACCAAAAAAGATGTATTTTGGGGATAAACAAAATTAATCACAGAACTGTTTACAGATTTGACCTTTTTTTTTTCATTTTTAATTCCCATAGTCAGGCATGCTGCTTCCTCATCACAGAATTGGAACTTTGGAATTAATGGAAGATTTGAAGTTTGTGTAACAATATGTGATATACAGTCTCAGGCCACTAAATGGACTTCCAGGGGGGCAACTACACATTTTTTAAACTTCAGTTCCAGAGCCTTCTGGTTGATGAGGTACCTCATTCCGGAATAAAGAAATTTGAGTTTAAATTTTATATAAGCTCTATGCACAGAAAAAGTGTATAGTTAACATGCATACGGGTCTTCATTTTGAAATTAGCATAAATAGAATTTTAAAGGTCTTTTTAGTTTGGTAAGCAGCATTATTTCTTTAAAAATTTGGTTTGGTTTCCCTATTTTGAATCAGCTTTTCACTTTGTATGTCTATTCAGGAATTCTATGTCTATTCAGGAATTCTACATTTTGCAACACATAACATTTATCATGTTATCCAGAGCAGACTAGTGAACTAAAATGAATACTTGAAATTACAAAACAAAACTTTACTTCTCAAGCTTCTACACATAAGAACACAGAATCAGATTTTTAATCCTTTGAAAGTATCTTAAACCCAAGGACTGACTGGAAAGCAGTTTGACTGGCTGATGCTACAAGCAGTGCTTGGAAAGCAGAGAGGGGAGTCTACAAAGCCTTGTGTCCTGCCTCTGTTTATGAAATCAAATGGCTTTACTGAAGCTTACTGCCTCTGTCGAACATGCTCTGTCTTCTCCACTTATTTCATACTAAAGGTAGCTCCACGCCAGAAGAAACGGATGCTGAATGCTATTAATGATTACTGGTTAGCCTGTAAGTAATACCTTCATCTTCAAAGATCTGGGGCAAATTTGCTAATTAATCCTCCTGTGAGGAAGGTAATTTAAATTTTCAGAGAAACAGAAAAGTTATCTACACGAAACAATCATTTAAAAAGTCTCAACACGACAGCTGCCTTTGAAATGGATGATGTGCTGACATTTCCCAAAATAAAATGAGGACCAGCTGATTTTGCAAAATATTTGATAGCTGCATTTCCAAATTGAAAACTGTTTCACAAATGTGTTTCAAACCACACTTATGGTATCTTCCTCATAAGTGGACAAAAATCACCAGATAATTTTACAGAACTCCCTGTAAGCAGTAAGATGTGATAATGACTTTCCATGCTAGATGCTTGGGCTAGATACGGACTGAGAATCAAGATACTGAATGATAAATGTATCATTAAAATCTCTTTCCTCTGAGATCCCCCTCTCACTTTGTAATGCAAAATAAGTAGCATTTTCTGCGATGACCCAAAGAAACTAACAAAATTGTCAGCTGTTAACTCTGAGCAACTCATAAAGTAATGATCTCTTCTACAAAGAAGACTATCAGCTTTTTATTTTCTGCATTCGTTATGAGACAAACTCTTGCAAGTCTTGCACTTAGATCTAGCCTTTAATACAGCTAGCAACACAAAAAAATGGTTACAGACCACTTCATAAAGAAATATCCCGAATTCTCAAGTGTTTTTCTCCACTTGTTTGCAGTCTGATTTCTTTCCTCCTCTCCTAAATATGTGCTTGCAGTATAAAGAATCAATAGCAGCAATACTCAACACTGACTTTCACTTTATCAAAAGGTTATACAGAAACAAAAGCAAATACAGAAGCAGACTGGGTTTTTTTGTGTGAATTCCTTCTCAATTTTGAAATCAATCACAGGCCTGGCAGAAATTCAAACGTTCTAAAAGTCATGTGCTGGAATTAGAAACATTTTTCAATTTTTTTCAAATGCTTTTTCTTGCCAGAGGCTGTGGATTAACTTCGCTATTTCTATTTTATTGGAGGTTCACGAAGACTAAGTGCCTTTGGTCACACCTACATCACAGATGTGAGCATACACAGCAACTCTAAGGAAGCTGCCACAATAGAGCCTGGGTTGCCTGAATCCTTATACCTCAAGGTCACACTAATCCTCCAACAGCTTAATTCATTTTGGGACACAGAAATGCTTTTAATATATTACCAATTATACACTATGTTTTAAATATAGTTTTTCAAATGGCTGTGTAAAAGCAAGATTAATATACATAAAATGATAATCAGAAATACAAACACAAAAATTAGAAATATAAGTAAAAAAAAAGAAACAGATAAAGAAAATGAAGTGCTTTGAATCCATTTAAGATTTGTAGTGCACACAAAGTATTTCCAGTCGCATGACTCTTGGGTTACACTTTTTTCCCCCGCACAAATGAAACAACAACAAATATGCCCTTTCAGACCACTGCCTCACCAACTGGTTAGCAGGTGGGTGCAGTGATTCTGTCTCTCCTACTCAAGTTTTGAAAACTTTCCATCCGCTTTATATCTGTATGAAATGCTCACAAATGTGAAGTAATACACAGTGGACTGAAAAATAATAAGCTCAAGAAGAAAAATAATGAATCTGATCAAAACTGCAAGAACTATGAACTCACTTCCACCCTAAAGATATCCAAATGACCTAAGGACTCTGTTATAAAAATGAACGTAACGCTCAGAAAACAGGAAAGAACAGCAAGACATAAATCAAATAAAAACATCATGAGGTTGTGCTTTAGAAAACTGCATGCCTTGTACAACTTTTTGTGTACTGAGCTCTGTTCCTACAGCCCTTTACAGAGCCAGATAACTCCGGGCAGCCTAAAGGACACAAAACACCCAGGTGCCCATAACCAGCGCTGGCCTTGTTAGCAAGAGCACAAAGTGGTCACCTGATTAAAAAGTGAATTTTGACAGGTAAGAAAGAAATCAGCCATACTCTCTGCTTTACAAGGAACGGGAAAGGAATTTTCACATGAATTAGAGATGAAGAACAACAAACACCAGGAAAGGTATAATGAAACGTTTACTGTTCTGAGGTTACAAAAAGCTTTTGTCAATGTAAGGTTCACAAGCACTTCGAATAGTCTGCAAAGAGACGATCAGTAAGGATAAAAACATCCCCTTGGGTATCATGAAAATATTAGATGCCATGGAGTGGCCAGATGGGAAAGAACACTGAAAAAGAAATACAGCATTGAAGGCTTTGACTCCTCTCCTGTATTCCTAGGAGGTATTAGTATAAAACGTGCCTGGGCTCTGGCCTGGAATCAGATGCACAGTCAAGCACATCCTTCAGTTGAAGTCAGTCAACAGCAACATACCAGAGGACAGCGATATCCTATGCACCTCCAGCAATGTGCTTTTAAACATGATACAATAACGCTGTGACTGTTTTAAACAAACATCAGCTCTAAAATCTGTACGCAGAGACAGGCTTTGCATCTGCAACAGACATCGTCAGGGTAAACATTTTTCCTGACCAAGTGCATTCTAAACACCCACCAGCATATGGTGGGCATAAAGCTTTAGCATTCTTCCAGTAGCAGCACTGACATGGGTAAAAGAGAGCTGGGACCTCTGTAATTTAGATTAATTGCTTATTATGGGTACGGGAGAAGTGCTGCGGGAGTACTACAGCCTCAAATAACAACTGAGCGAAACCGTTTGTACCGACGTAATCCCCCAAGCCCTCGCAGAGTGCTTCAGCTCTGCAGCGAGATGCCTGTCCCTCTCCGGCTGCTGACAGCACAGGGATCCCGGCAGGGATCCGACCGCGGGTCTCCTTCTCCAGGAGCTGCCGTGACTCACCGCCCTTTGGGATCCGTTACATATTTCTGCACTTAATGAAACAGTAACACCCAAACCCATTTCAAGTTCGGCTTCTCACTCTTCGTCAGTCTGTCAGGAGGTGATGGTGGATGGACCTCCAGCGCTCAGTCCCCGGCCAGGAGCAGGGCCAGCTGCCGCTCCAGTAGGAGTGCACGTCGCCTGCCAGCAGTGCCTCTGTGCAGGGCATGGAGGGGCTGCGGAGCTGGCTGCAGCTTTTCAGACAGGTCTCAGGTTCAAGATTAGTCAGCTTTGGCAGAGGTTACATGGGGGTGATCACGGATTTCCAAATCTGCATAGGACTGCCCAGCACCCCTTGTGTCATCCCTAATTCTTGGGCATACTCAAGTTTAAGGATAGCCTGGGTTGGTCTGCAGACAACAACAGGGGGTGAGTGAGATGGAGAGACCACGGGTCACACATTACCCAAACTGCAACAAATACCTTCGCAGAGGCGAAGGGCCTGGGGTCACCCATGCCGGTGTGCCCACCACCTGGGCCTCATAGCCTCCATCTGTCACGAGAAAGGGAGAGGCTGCGGAGAGGGAGAGATACTGCGCTGCCTGGGAACGCAGAGGCTGCAAGGATGCAGCAGTGGAAGGGTAATTGGGAAAGAGGGAATAAAAATCACCTTTGACATTCCCCTCCTCAGAAGCATGCTCCACATCAAAGCCAAAGCAGCAGCCTGCTGTGAGGAGCGTCTCGCTGAGAGCTCACCTAACGCAGCTGTGAGAAGTCCCTTACCGTGTTAGCAGCAGCTTCCTTCCTTCTCCACTCTGTGCCATGGGCAGAGAGCACGGCACCGTGGTGTGGACGCACAGTCTCTGCTGCCCGTGCCAGTAAAGCATATACTGAAATATGAGCAAAGGCAGCAAGAGAGAGGCGGGAGGGAGAAGCACTGCACTGCAGTCCTCTGCGCAGAACCCGGCAGGGGCAAGCAGTACTCGGGCTGAATTTGGTCTCCTTTAGAGGATACCAGCTTTTACTGGCTATGAACAGGTAAACTGGAAACGATGGGTCAACACCGTTTTCAGCTTTGCTGTGGTTCAATCCCCTAACTGGAAGGACAGCAAACAGGGAACATGTTGCTTCTGTTTGGAATGCAAAACATGCAGCGCTGGTTTCTGCAATCAAATCCCCAAACTAAAACTTGATGGTCATGATTCCCAACTCACCCATTGAGCAGATTTCTGCAGTATATCCCCACAAAATAATTATTTGCAGCAATCATTTCCCAAACAGGGGTGCAAGACGTTTAGAAGAAATGTGCTTAACTGAAAAAATAATGTTTAAACAGCCTGGGATTTTTTCTAACAATTCTGTTTTGGTTTTTTTTGCTTTTGTAAGCACGTTGGTCTACTATGTGTTAAATGCTAATCAATTAAATTATTGAAACATAATTACCATGCAAGCAGTCTTCTCTGATTATATTTGTTTTACATTTACTGTATTTTATTTTTAAAAGCAAAGTCCATTACTATGGCTGCCTTCCTCCATCCATCTCTGCTTTCTTTTTCGCATGTCTGGAGTGGTAGCAGGAGGTAATTTGGATGACCAGTCTCTAGCTCAGGATGCCACAGAATGCCAGGGGCCAGGAAAAAGCGGGCAAGGCCCATGCCACCTGCACAGCAGGCTGCAGCGTCAATGCGTTTCTTCCCACTGCCTGTTCTCCATTTCCCTTCTGTGTCTTCCTACTCGATTGCCATGGCAAGAAGTATGCTGCATTACAAGTAAGGGTCTGAGAGGAACGTTTTGCTGTGTTCCTTTCTGAAACTTGCCTCGTGTCAGACTCTGGTCTCTGGCCCACTGAAACAGCCTCCAAGACCTGGGTCTGAAGCAGCAGAGGAGCAGAGCACATTTCTCCCTGACTCTGCCTGCTTTGCAGAGAGAGGACTTTGCAATAGCATTAATGCTAAAAGTAATTTTATATCTTTTATATCACTTCAGTAAGAGTACATTTTGTGCATTATATAAACCAATTCACTTAAATCCTACTTAACCAAAGCTCTTCTTTCACCACATCCTCATTATGCCCTTAGGTGTCAACACACTCTTCTGTTACTCTCTCGCAATGAGATAATTGTTATCTCATCACAGTTATGTCCCTGAGTGTGTTGAATAACCAGGATTATAAATTAATGTTTTTAATGCAATTAGGAACATCGCACAGGTTGGAAATGAACTCCTGGTTAAGGCATTGATCTAATAGGGAATGTAAGTGCATTTTTAAGTTTGAGTGTCATATGGAAAGCAAAATGAATATTCATAGGATTAAAGTTAAGGTGACTCGTCAGAGCAGAGCACAAGACTGCAGGATATGTATTCGTACCCATTTCAGAAAGATATTTAGGAACATGGCTAACCATAACCTATGAAACACTTAAAATGCCCCAGAAGGTCAGAAGGAAAAGGAAGATCATGTGACGGCCAAATCTGCCATCTGTGTTTTTCTCACAAACCTCTGCTCAATCTTACAAAGGGTTTCACAACCATAGCATAACAGCTTTTCACAATTTGAATAAATAATAGCAAATCATTAACAAAAAAACAACAGCAATAATAAAAATAATAATAATATTAAATTATTCTCCCGAAGGGATAGCCAGGAACCTTTCTCTCACCTTCAAGATTGCAGACAGCTACGGTTAAAAGTTGAAGCAGTGGGTGAACAAAGTAAACAAATTCTAATTATGGAAGATGAAGAAATCACAGACATTTATCTATGTGCAATGTAAGATCTAATATGTCACCTTGCCGCCGCATTGGTGATTATTTTCAGACTGCTGGGATTACGGATCAGTTTATCCAGGATGCTGACAATCTGCTCAAACTTGGGTCTGTTGTTTCTGTCTTTCTGCCAACAGTCCAGCATCAGCTGATACAAGGCAGCTGGGCAGTCCATAGGAGGTGGCAAGCGGTACCCTTCATCAACAGCCTTAATCACCTGCACAAGGATAAAAGTTTTTGAAAACTTAAAGGCACTTCAATGAACTTGTTTTTATCAGTCCTGTGAACCACACTAACATGGACATTCTGTGTTTAAACAAATGTGTTTATTCACTAATTGTCTTGTCCTGCAATGCCTCTGGTTTATCTGCAAAGTAGACCAGGCAGTAAATTAGGCATACAGAAAGGGGAGTTAAGATATACAGCATGTGACTTTGAGGAAGGTGAGAGTCTAGAAAGGATCTGCAAAATTGACACTTCATTGAACTAAATACATAAACAAAAGCTAGTTAGTAAGTTGCTTGCTTAACCATGCCAAACTTCAAAAGGTCTTGAATACCTCTTATCTGATTGTCCTTAGCAACACAGGCTTTCCACACTCTCCAGTGGGCTCTGCACTTGGCAGAAAACCAACCTACCCTCTCTCACGGGACATCCTCAACGGATAGACAGTCTTCTGGACGATCTCACAGGGTTAGAAAATATTTTTAAAACTTACCACAAGGATAACTGTACACTTCCTACTAGGCAGTGCAGGCCCAATTCTTTTATCATTTGTCTAAATTGACAAAATTTGTCTACATTGTCTACATTTGTCTAGATTGACAAAAAAAAAAGTCCCCAGAACTTACACTATTGTGAAGCTTTTAATACAAACTTTTTATTAGAGTATAACACCTCTTGATCAGTCCTGCAGTATCTATTGTACTGTGAATAAAAAACCAATGTATTCTAAGTAGAAAATGATAAAGCCATATTCTGTTAATCTTTCCTTTTTATCTGTGTTTGTTAATCCAAAAGCAGGAAACACTATTTTGAGTCAGAACAGGGATAGGAAAACAGTCCACAGTTTAAGCATCTATGAAGCAGAGGCACATAAATAAGTTAATTCTTCTGTTTCTCATTTTAATGTGATATTACTAAAGGCATTCCACTAATACATCAGCGTACATAATGCGATTCATTAATTTCCACAAACAATAGAAAAAACCTTCATGACTAATTAACAGAAATACATAGTTTTCTGCAGAGACTTGGGTTCCAGAAGTACTCATTTGAAAGGAAGTTTTCTTCTCTTTTTCCTTGTTTAACATGAAGTAGCATAGAGAATGTCTGACTACAACTATGTTACTGACTTTTCTTAATTTAGTACCAGTAACGACATAAACCAACCCCTTGGAAAATCTATTTGTGTTAGTGGCTGTACTTCAGAAAATTCGGTTCATAAGTAACTGCTGTGGAAATCTAGAATTCATAAGACAACAGAAGAACAGCCCTGAATAGATATAATAAAAATCTTATTTGGGGAAATGTTCTGCTTCTTACAAAAATACTGGGAGAGATCCATTAATCATTTAGATTGCAGGCTTGGATAGTTTACTAATGTTGCAAAGAAACCTGTACTGGAACTCTTCTAATCAGATAACTCTCCTTCTCCACTTTATCCATTGATTACTTCCAGAAGTGTTTTGCTTTCATTAAACTCTCAGTAGAAACGCTTTGCTTCTCTTTTTCACAAGCTCCAAGAGCAATTTGTTCTTGTATTTGACATTTACAGAAAACTTCTACAGAATATTATACAAGTGGAACCAAAGGGGATCAACAGAAATTTAGGAGGGTTTTCTAACAATAAGCTAAGGAATGTAAAAGGCAATGACCTCATTGCAGTGGAATTGTTCGAATCATCCTACAGAAAACCACCAGTGTGATAAGATTCTCTAATACGGTCCTTCAGAGGTCCAAAATATCCTGCTATAAAGATGCTGGCTTTTTTTTAAGTTCATTAGAGCTTTTACTTGACCAGGGAGCTTTGGAGATTTTAACTGCTACATCTCATTCAATGTCAACGTCAAAAACTCAGAGCCACCTGGCTTCATTATGCTTCGCTTCCTTTCACAGCTTGATTCCCTATTTGAGAACAGAACTCTGATAACAATATACTCACATCCTGGTTGGACATCTCCCAGTACGGTCTTTCTCCATAAGACATCACTTCCCAGAGGACAATCCCATAGCTCCACGCGTCACTGGCTGATGTGAACTTCCGATATGCAATGGCTTCTGGTGATGTCCATCGGATAGGAATCTTGCCTCCCTAGGAGCAAAACAAAATAAAACAGTCCATTTGACTGTAATACAATGAATATAATTTTGCATGATTGATTATTTTATCTCTGAGATTCTCCATTATCATTACATTGGTGTAAAAAACAACGTAAGGTGGAAAATGCTGTTGCCATTTGTCATGAAAACATCTTGTACACTATACAGAGTAAAATACGTTACAGTGCAAAATTTACTCAAACTATAGATATATATAGTATATATACTGTATGTATGTACATATATACACATATATGCACACATATATTTATGTGTAGCATAATATGCACAGATAATAATAAACGCTAAGTTAATTATGGTTGATTTTCAGTTATAAAGTGTTTGGAAACTGGCAACACAGTCATACAGTATTAAGGATGAACAATCTAGTACCAGGCCCTTGCTTGCACTCCAGATCCCTTTGCACAGCACGAGGGGGCTGGATTTGGCTATTTGTAAGGCATTTCAAGTGAATTCCCTCTTGGTTTGGAACCTGCACGGTTTCACCATGTTTTCACCTCATGTTTTCTTTGACATTGAAGGAAAATGAGGGGCCACGATGTTGCTCTGCTTTACTAACGCCAAGCCTCCAACTGCACAAGGCAGTGACAGCGACCATATGCACAAATTTCCCTTTCCAAAGCTGTCAGAGACAGCCATGGAAAGACAGATTCAGACGGGGTCATCGGTGCAGAGGGGAGAGTGCAAAAATGTCATCTGGGGAAGCGGTCTTAAACGTTTTTTACTGTCACAAGAGAAATAAGTCATCATTAAACTTGAAAAGAATTAATGCTACCATTACAGTTAATACTGTAGTTAAGGGAGCACCTCTCTCTGATTATGGCCACCATTTGGTGCCATAAGTCAAATTAGTAAAATACACCCAGGCAGCCTCAGGCTGAGTTTCTGCAAGATGAGAATTAGTGCAAAGAGACAATTTCCAATGCTGCCAGCTTTGGTAGAGGTTCTTAAGACTCCGATTTGTGAGTCACATATGAGAAAAGTAAGTCCTAAAAGACAGGGGTGAAAAACTTGTTACTCCAGCTAATTCTGGAACGAATACATTTAAATAGAGAAAACCATGACAGTTTAACGTCTTTTCCAGTTCTGGGGACGCAAAACATATACAGGGATATATTCTGAAGATTTCACACTAGACTAGCTATTTGAGGTACCTCTGCAACCCCCATTCTGCTACAGTCTGATCATACACCTATCCTCACAATAACCTGTGTGGGAAAGGAGTGCTCTTATTTCCACTGACTAACCAGCAAGAAATAAAATGTAAAGACATTAATATTTTGCCTACACTTCCATAAAGTGTACTTGTATTGAGGGTAGCCATATGCCCACCAGCTTTTGATTAACTAGCTTGGTTAACAATAGAAATGAGGACATTAGTGTTAATGAGAAACCTAAATACGGCCTAAATACACTGGAGCCTAAGTATCTGCAATTTCATGGCTAATATTGCACAAATTAGATTAAATATAAGCAACACAGGCAGGCCTGACTCAGGCTACAATTTAGACCTCCAAAATGTCCCTGGGTATGTCTTAGAGGCTTGGCAAAGGTCAGAGCGAGAGTCTATCTTGGCACAGAGTTTTCACAGATTCCATCCTATTTATCAGACTCCCTACCTTAACCAAAATACAAACCTTCATTTCACATACAACCCTTAAAATTAGGTAAATGCCAGATTTCGACTTTACTTGTGGATCAACAAATAGGACATAGGAAATAAATAGCAGTATCCGAAACCACTGGTTCATCCCAACAGACAGACTAGAGACTCTGATGTCGCTCTCTTTCAAGCTTGGAAATCTGTAAGATGATATCCTTTTGTCAGAAAAAGTACATCATATTTTCTGTTCATTTTAAGTTTATGAATAATTCCCAGTTCTGCTCCATAATGGTACCGAGAACATGAAAATGATATTGGTTTTTCTCAAATTCTATTGATAAGCAATATTATATCCACTTTAGAGATGTCCAGGGTCCCTCAGTGAGTCCAAGGGACAGCCAAGAAACAAGGCAAGCTCTCCTATGTTCTAGTGTTCTCACAACAAATCCACTTACACTTTTAGATGTGGGGACGATAAAGAAGTCAATCCTACTTTCTCAACTTTATTTCTGTGCTTACTACCAGAGTGAACTTTCATTTCCAACAAAGAATGTCAATGCTGGGGAAAGCTACGATGTCCTAAATTTACACAAACCCCCCACCCCTGAACAGAAAGAGCTTCCAAATCAAACATCTCCCACTTGTCCCAAGGCCCAGAAGCTGCCCACAGAACGGAGCGGACTTGGAGCAGGGCTGCATGGCCAAGGTGCCCGAGCACTGCCCGCACAGAGGGGCGGGCACAGGACACCCAGGCCATGGACGCCAGCCCTCCCAGCACAGACCTGCCCACGAGGGCGCTCGCCCACCCCAGCCCATCTCAACTGCCAGGACAAAACTGCCTCTGCGCTACTCAAGACATCAACTGGAAAGGACTTTTACAGGTCAAACCCAACCCTGTGGGACGCATGTGGAAAGGAACGTGCAGCTCGTGGGGATGCTGGAGCCCAGGCGCGAGGGGCCACTGCCATGCCCCTCAACTGGCAGGGTCTTCTGAGCTCTGTCCTCCTGCCAGCGCTCCCACAGGCGAGCGTGCTCAGCAGGGACCAAGCCAGACAAACGCTGGCGTTCAGTTCGACACGAAATGTCTCGAATTCCTGGCCAGGTGGAGACGTAGAAGAGGGAACTGCGGATCATTGCTGCTTCTGGCGGTAGCGCTGCCACCTCAGACGAGCCCCAAGCCTCCCCTCACCTCTGCCGATCCCTGCCCTCACGCCCGGAGGCTCCAGCGCTGCCAGGGAAGAGACACAGAGACCGTGCCATCTCATCGAAGGCAGCCGAGACACGGAGCTGGGTGTCCTCCCCAGCAGGCTCGTGGTGATGGAGCCAGGCTGGGCCTGGTTCTCCAACAACTGCTTCACCTACATTTTGAAGAGAGGGATGGCGGAAGGCACACCTACCATGTGCCACATAAGAAAGCCCTCGAGGCAGGGAGTAATTATGTTGTTTGTCTTGTATCAGCGTAATGGCTAGTTCTGTGAAACACAGAAGTATCATTCTGGAGTTTTCAGAATACTACTCTCTAAAAAATCTGATTTCCATGGGTGGCTTCAGGCTCACTTTTTTAATTTCATGTTAAGATATGAAAATGGAGCCCTTCTTGTTGAACCCTAGAGAAATAATTGCCAGATGTCCCACAGAAAAATGCTAGAATGTGAGCACTTCAGGCAAGGGCAGGAAATATCATATTTGATAGAAGGTCTTTACCTTCATAATCTTATGGAAAAAGTCATTTATACAATTGGAGAAACACATTTATACAAAATTACATTAATTAGTCTCCTAACATTTTAGGACTGCTTTATTGGACGGTAAGGTAGATTATAAAACTCCGTGAAACAAAGTTGTTCTTGCTTTGTTCTGGTGAACAATGAAGGTATGTAGTACTTGATTTCATTATGGGGAAATGAATTTTCTTTGCTAAGTCTCATCTGTAACTCTATACAAGCCTACAGATAGATGTATCATTACCACAAGCAAGAGTAAAATAAGGAGAGTGTTAAAACCTGGTTAAAAATAGAAATGAACTGTCACTGAATAGAGTCTAAAACTATAATTTTGCTATTCTGCTCCTCAATATGTCATAAAATGGCAATCTTCTCTTTGTATTTAAAAGGGGACTTTGTTGACTTGTTTTTTGAAAAATTTAAGAGCAAGAACAGCAAAAAACCAAATTCTGGTAAATATTTTTTAGACAAAATAGCATTTTAACACAAAACCAATTCCCCCCTCCAAGTATTATGCAACACTCACATTTTAGCAGATGTCCAGATATCAATATATGCAGAAAATCTGAAATGTTGTATCAAACTAAACACATGGTTTTCTATTTCTATTACCTTTGAAAATTATAAGGCTTGAAGTCTATTTTTAAATTCCAAACCCATGATCATTCAGCATTAGAAAATCCCTTTTCCACTTCTCTCCACTATTTTTAAGAAATGCACATTTCATTTGAACACATATCACTTCTTCAAATTTTCTGCTTTGACAGAAATCAGGATACTTGTTGCAATATCCTTTGCCAGGATCAAAGACATTTCACAGAATTTACCTTTGCAGAAATTAAACCAAACACTTTCTCCTAGACCACAGAGTTAGAGCTGGGAAAACTATGCTCCCTTACTTGTTTATTTACTTGTCTCTTGTTTTTTATCCCCTTTCCCCAGTCTCCCATTATTTAAAATTAGTATAATGACACCTGCTCTGCAAACTGCTGTGATTTAAGTGCTAAGAAATTCTACCTGTTTGGGATCTTTTTTCTAACTATGTATTGTAGGTCCATTAGGCTTTCATGCAATTTAATCTTCTTTATCTGCTATCTCTGTTGCTTATCCTCCACTGGAAAATCTGAAACTCTAATATTATTGGCTGGTATTACTGGGGTCCTACCCTTCAAAATTAGTAGTATTGGGACTGGACACGTAAGACAAACTTGCTGAATGAAAAATCATTACAGATATGCCTAGGAAAAAGGTTTGCACAAATCTATTTGATACAGGCTTATAAAGAGAAATCTACCTATGCATGCATCACTAGCTATTGGTAACACATTTACCAATTATTTTTTGAAGATAAATACAGGTTTTATGTATTTTTGTCATGGTCTCCCTTTAAGGGCACGCTCATCATGAAGCCAAATAAGCTGCCTGAATTTGAGTAGAAAGAAAGCATTGGTATTAGAAATTCTAGGAGTTTGTTACTGCAGCTCAAAATCCCAGGCAGTCCAAGTGAGATAACCTCTCTCAGGGTTTGAAATCAGTGAGCCAGCAGTAGCTGAAGGTTTTATCTGCTCTAGATGGAGCTGTGATTCCTACAGTATCTGACCATTCAGCATAATTCACCTAAAGTCAATGAAGTCCTCAATTTATTTCTGGTGCATCTGGCACTCTGGCACAAGGCAGCTGTTTCCAGGCCTTCACAACCCATTCCAATATTCTGATTTATAATCTGTTACAGAGTGACTGCCACAGGCACCTAAGCCACAGGCCTGGGGAGAGGAGAATCAAGAAAAATGAATTCTAACAGAATTATTAGAAGAAATTTGCAGGAAAACCTGAAAGTAAAAGCCTGACATTAATTCATTACACGAGGACTTAGGCTAGTTCAGGAGATATCTTACTGGTACAGAGCAAGCTGGTTTCCTGTGAATGAGATGAGCCTGACTTACCCTTGTAAGCACCTGAAAATCACCTGATGCTACTTGTTCATCCCTTACTAATGAATATTTTATGTTGACATTATCTCCTTTTCGAGTGGTAAACAATAGCAGAGCACTGCTTCTCTCCCTCATGCTTATCAGGCAAGGGAATTTTTGTGTTGTTTTTTTTATCACACCCTTCACAGAATTACAGAGTCACAGAATGGCAGGGGTTGGAAGGGACCTCTGTGGGTCATCTAGTCCAACCCCCCTGCCAAAGCAGGGTCACCTACAGCAGGCTGCAGAGGACCTTGTCCAGGCGGGTCTTGAATATCTCCAGAGAAGGAGACTCCACAACCT
>Ga0065711_1029998_pt1 | contig 34096 bp, 15 predicted proteins | sample Hoacrofraction12_FD_59098 | JGI IMG/M metagenome (GOLD analysis project Ga0065711, IMG submission 59098) | Hoatzin crop microbial communities from Cojedes, Venezuela - Epithelial fraction 12 v2 (version 2) | ecosystem: Host-associated > Birds > Digestive system > Esophagus > Crop | place...
AAGGGAAGGGAAGGGAAGGGAAGGGAAGGGAAGGGAAGGGAAGGGTTTGGGGGTTTTCTCTAACAAGTGACAGAAAAACCTGTTAAATTGTACAGTCACTGGGTTATATTAATTAACACAAGGTCAAGACTCCGCAGTTATTGTAGTATTCTGACATATATTTCCTTTGAGTATTTTATGGGTATTAATCCACATATCACTGTGAAATGCATGGTGTATCTTGGATTTGTTTGATTCTGTATGAGAATAGCTCATTTGTATAAAAATGTTTTCTTTTAAAAAGTGTCCACACTTTCTAACCCAAAGGCCTTGAAGGAAAATCTCTGGAGTAATTGATTACACAGATTCCCATTTCTTGCCAAAAGGAGACTCTATGCAAACAATGAGGTGCATTTTAACATTTCCATAAAGTCACACTTGCTGAGCAGGAACAGTGCACATTTTCCCATTGACTTCATCTTTGAAAGTTCCATTTCCTGAATGTCTAGAAATCAAAGCCAAGCCAGATTGGAGACCAAACTACTTTAAAAAAACCACCATTTCCAGTCTCCTCACCTCAGCACTCAGAGGGTTGTTCTGTACATGACGCAGCTCTTCTTCACAGAGCTGCACGGAACAGAGCTATGGCATAAAAGTGGCTTTGAGCTAATTCAAGCATACCATCCTCTTATTCTCTTCAAGTGCTAAAAATTATAATGAAATGTTATCACTGCATGAAACAAAACTACTTTCTACCATTTTCACTGTCACTGATTCAACAGAATTCTTGGGAACAGAGCCCCATCTAAGTATGCTGCAGTAAGACCTCCCCCAGTGTAATAAACTGTGGGAAGAAAAAAGGTTTGAAAAATCAAAAAAAATTTATCATGCTTAAAAAACTAATCAACAAATTTATCAAAACAGTGTGATTTTTAACATACAAGCACTAGACACTCTTGTGAAAGAGTACTTTTTTGAATACATCATGAGAGGGTCTGCTTGAATAAATATTTTTAAATTGATTAAAAATGTTTCTAGTCCACTATGTGAAAATGCTATTACAATAAAGCAGAAGCTACAGACAAGCTGAAGATGTAATCCTTTCCATTTTGAGGAAAACACACATGGAGAAAAAAACCACCCTAACTCTGAAGTAGGTTATATGTTTCACAGCAGAATCTATGATTATTTTGTTGCAGAATTAAACATGAAAGTGTGGTTCTTCAGTTTGCAAAGAAGAGCTGCTGAAGGTGCCACTCCCAAATGTAATCTTGGCTTTATCCCTTGTACTGCCATCATTCACCTCAATCTGTCCTATGCCTCTATAGAAATTTCTGCTCAGATAACGAGAAAGCAAGTGCCACAGGAACACTTTAGATGAAAGAAAAACAGAGAGAGAGGACTCAAATAGGGGACATGGAAAGTATTGGCAAGCAAGCAGTGAATCTGTGTGGAGCCACCATAGATCAGCAAACAGGGCAACATTCATCATGTCCAGTCAACCAGCACTGGACAGCATTGCAGCACTTGTACTTGGAGTTTGTCTACAGAGGAATTGCTCACTGTGGGGACGGTCTCACACTGTACCTGGCACGCTTCATTCTTCACTTGCCTTAAGACCCTCACCACCCATGTACACTTGAGTTTTGACAGACCCACCTGGAAAAGGACAGGAGTGAGGCTAGCACTCATGAGACAGAACATGAGACTGCTTGGCCCAGACTAGGCCACAGAAGAGATGTTCTTACAGTTCCTACTCCAGAGGGAAGGGATGCCAATCCAGAGGGACCTTGACAGGCTAGAGAGGTGGGCCCATGTGAACCACATGGAGATCAAAAAGGCCAAGTGTAAGGTCCTGCACATGGCTTGGGGCAATCCCAAATACGGATACAGGCTGCACCATGAGTAGACTGAGAGCAGCCCCGAGCAGAAGGAATTGGGGGTACTGGTGGATGAAGAACTGAAAATGAGCCAGAAATGCGCTCACAGCCCAGAAAGCCAACCACATCCCAGGCTGCATTGAAAGAAGCATAGTCATCAGGTGGAGGGAGGCGATTCTGCCTCTCTACTCTGCTCTGGTGAGACCCCACCTGGAGTTCTGCATCCAGTTCTGGGGGCCCCAGCATAAGACAGACATGGACCCGCTCGAGTGAGTCCAGAGGAGGGCCACAAAAATGATCAGAGGGCTGGAGTACCTCTCCTATGAGGACAGGAGATGACAATTGAGGTTGTTCAGACTGGAGAAGAGCAGGCTCTGGGGAGACCTTACAGCAGCCTTCCAGTACTTAAAAGGGCTCTACAGGAAAGACAGGGAGGGACTCTTTATCAGGGAGTGTGGTGACATGATGAAGGGTAACAGTTTTAAACTGAAAGAGGGTAGATTTAGGTTACATATTAGGAAGAAACTCTTTACTGTAAGGGTGGTGAGGCACTGGAACAGGTTGCCCAGAGAAGTTGTGGATGTCCCCCCTTTGGAACCATTCAAAGCCAGGCTGGGTGGGGCTTTGAGCAAATTGGTCTAGTGGAAGGTGCTCCCCCTGCCCACGGCAGTGGGGTTGGAACTAGATGATCTTTAAGGTGCTTTCCAACCCAAACCATTCTATGACTCTACAATTCTAACAAAACCAGTATGTACTTTAGTTGTCCCGTCATGAAACTTTCAGTGACACAAGCTCTACTTCCTTAAGCATATAATTTGACAACTCTCTCTTTTTGCAATGCACATTGTAATGAAAACAAAAAGTCAATAAATTTAGGATTAAAGTGCGCAGGAGGATATACCATTATCCAAAGGCCATATCCTGGTAACTGACCAACTGAGACCTACGCAATTACTCAGCAATGCAGGAAGGGTGACTACAACTACTGGCACACCTTCTACTGTCCATGTGCATAGTCACTAAAGTCAGACCCCCAAAGCTGGACTATTCAGCCTAAGAAGAATTTAGTGGGTTCTTAAAATTATAATTAAACACAAGGCTACTTTCCTAGCCTATCAGTATTCTCTGACTTGCAGTAGCAGCAACCAGACTGCACCATAAAAATAGATGAAGACAGTTGGGTAAAGTAGCTGTTGACATAGATCAAGAGCATGGAAAATTATTGCAGATACCATTTCACAAACTGTAGGTGTCTAAAGTTGGATAAAAACTCAATGAATCCAACAGCACTAAGTGATGCATTCTTGCTGATTGACAAAGTGATTCTTCAGCAAGGGTCAATGACAATCCACAATCAAAACAGTTGTCGTAATTATGCTACACCTTCCGAAAAAAGCAAGATAAAAAAAGAAACTGATGTTAGGACAGGCTGGGGAGAGAAAAGAAAAGCAGACAAGGAAAGAAGGCAGTAGAGAATGCTTGAAATTACCACGTAAGTCCAAAGAAACACATCTTGCACAACAGCAGGGCAGGCTACCACAGCCTCACCCATGGAACAAAGCTGAAATTCAATGCACATTTTTCCACCTCACAGCCACAGAAAAGCCAGCCAGTCCTGATAGTAATTAAGTAGTTTCCACCTACTTTGCTACATACAAGTAATCCATTGGGGCACTATAACCATACTTCCACATCTGTGAGGTACAATGATCCACAGCTGTGCATTTTAACATATCTGAAACACCCTCTGCCTTTCCTCCGAACCCTTCCCACCCATTCATAAATATCAGTGCGTATCATCCTGCAACTGTGTGTGGCAGCAAAGTCTTCTTGCTGCTTTAGGAGCAGGACTGTAGAGGAATAAGCTGGGAAGAGCAAAGGACACAGTCTGGCTTGCAGTGGAGATGCACAGTCTCTGTCCCAAGGCAGTCTATTCGCAGCCGGAGCTGCTGGGAAGGACAAGCACCACACTGAAATTCTGGAGAAGCTCAGCATGTCTGATGCTGGCCAGCATTCACGTGCCACTGGAAAAGCAGGGAACAATGAAAGGCAAAAAAGACCCATACGTTCTCTCTTTGGGGAAGTCTCAGCAGGTTTCTTACTTCTGCTGAGTGAACGTGGCCACGGCCTCTGCCCAACCTCCCCTCTTGCGCGCTGTACCACAGCAGATCACAGAGCATTTCAAAATTACAGGATGAAAATCACACAGCAGCTTTGTGGCAGAGCTGAGAACAAGTTCCAGAGAGCCTGGGATCTTGCCTGGTGGCTTCCAGCAGCACCAGCCCCAGCTTTTATAGGCAAAGCATATCTCAAGAAGTTGGGGATTTTTCCCTTCCTCAGCTCTGAAGTGCCGTAACCAGCTCAGATGCTCTGGTTTAGTTTCTAAACTAACTCAGCCTTGCCAAAATGAGGAACAATCTTTACTGCACCAGCTTAAAAGCAACTCTTATGTTTACACAAGGTATCATTTATAGCTACAGGTCATACAACTCACCTCATAACACCTCAAGAGCCACAAGGCAACACAATCTGAAAAAAGACCTCTAATTGATAGATCTGCTTGGTATAGTACCTAAAGCTCTGTTTACATCATTACAAACTAAGTTAGTATATCTAGTCTTGGGACAGTATAATCATCTAGAATTTCAATACACCATGAGAATTAGTATTAATATCACTCCAAACGCAAACCGGTTTGTCGTAACTCCATGTAACTTAGGTCTAAAACTGCATCTTCTTAATAAACTGAAAGGCTAATGCTAAATCCAGTATCCACCAGGCAAAAACTTTAAGCTCTCTAAACTTAATTAGTTTTGGAGTCTAACATCTGGCAGTTGAAATATCTTGGGGTTTATGTTTATATTACTGTAGCAATGATGATATATATTAAAAAAAAAAGTAGAAATTTCTGATGGATTTTTTTGCTTTCCTTAGTCTACTCCTACAACTCTTGTCATAAATCATTTAAGTCCTTCAGACATGTGCATGTGCTAATTTATGATGGCCTTAAATCATTTACTAAATAACTTCTTAGGAAGACAAATCTCTCCTACGGGGTCAAATTCAAATGTCAAAAATACCGGTGTGACTCCAAAGGCGTTGATTCAGGCAAGGGACTGGCACGGCTTCTATTGCCGTAGATATCCAGAGTAGTTCAGCAAATCCACTGAAAATCAGGGAGACAGTAACTGTATTCCATAATTAAGTGATATATAATATCCAGCAGTGGTATACTGGTCTTGCCAAAGCAAATACTTCTCCTGAGTAGTCTCTTCACCATCCAAAACCCCCTTGAAATTGTCCTCAAATAATATTGTTGCTCTCTACAAAGGAAGAAACTATCACCTACTACTCAGTGTATTTCCAGAACTTTTGATTAATGATGCTTTGCCACAAGGAAATTTTTGACATAAATCCATCAAGCAAAAATTCAGTCACAAAGCATATACTAAATATCAAATCAAGCCCTCTTCTGATCAGAGTACCACGGAAAAGTTGATCCCATTTGGGTATTTTTGATTGTGCCTGTATTGTTACTGTTTAGTATTATCCCTAATCATAAGAAAAGGACCAATTATTTTTTTCCAAACCTATCCTGTTTATATCATATATTTAAAAATAGGTATTTAAAATTCAGAATTGGGGCAAAAGTGCTTATACCAAGCTTCAGTTTTAGAGTTCTGAAATATTAGAAATAATTGGGTTTTGCTCTTTATGGAAATATCAGTAGTATATTTTACACCACCCCATTTCACTAGTTCTTTAGCATTTCAGATGCCTTTGTAGCACAGCTTGATAAATACGCCTATTTCTTTCACGGTCAGCATGTTTTATCTCTGATCTATCACCTCAAATCAAGATAGGGGAATTGTTACTACAGTCTCTTCTGGCACAAGCTATAGTGAAAAAAAAAAACAAAAACAAACCCCAAACAAAAACAGAAAAGTGAAACATCCTGTGTCCTTTTCAGTCATTGCTGGCTTAATTACACTTTTCCTCAGCCTGTGACCCAAGCTCCAGCATACCTCTTTCTGTCCTGAACTCCAGCCTTGCAGCTGTCTGTGAAGTTTGCTGCTTTTAAAATATTGATTGCTGCAACTCTTAAACTTCATCATCATCTGAAATAATCTGCAAAGAGCTACTTGTGGAAGACACATACAGCCAGCCTGAGGAAATACTGCAGTCCAGTGCGCAGGCAAATGAAAAAGGACTGAAGATTCTTTTCCTACATTCAGTAGGCTGAAGAAAAGCAAATGTTTTTTCAACTGAAGTACTATTCCCACACCTCACGAATTGCTGACAGCGCTTCCAGTGAGGCAGTATCTCTCAATTTCTGCAAGTCAGACCACATAAAAGCTGGAGTGATGCTTGATTAATGAACCTGCTGTTATTGCTTTTACTTATTCTAAAACCCTGGCTGAAACAAGGGCAAAATCTCAGCTTTGCAACTCCTGGATGGTCCTAATGCCCATTCTGACATTAGAAATGTGCCAAGCACCATCAGTTATGGATTAATTTCTCTGTGCTCATAACTCACAGCACTCATCATATTACAAATTGAGAAAAAGAAAATAAAAAGCATTATTTCCATGGTTATTATTAATGGGATAGACTTTTCAATTGCATATACTAAAGCGTTTTGGTCTCCAATCAGACTACTTATATGAGGTTGCAGTGTAGTCTCTACAAGTCTTGCCAAAATTTGTTATCTATGTTTATGTCATTTGATAGCAATCTTTATGAGCTATTTCTACTTTGTCTTCTGTTGGGATAAAAGGACTTTAAAATGACCTAACATAAATGTCATTATTTATAAGATTACGGGCTATGAATACTCTCTGTACTAATAAAACCTTTTTTCTTCTGACCAAGACAATCTTCAAATGTGCAAACATGTATCTTCTGAAGTATACAAACGTAAGATTTGTTTGATATAATCTGCGATGTATTACGGAAGATTACTGCTCTTACCAGGGAAGACACTTCAAGAGCTTCAAAAACTGTAATGGCTTTCACAAGCCTTCCTTTTAGTACTGTTATTATATCTCTAATCATCCATCCAGTTCCTTTGCCTGCTGACAGGAGGGACTGAAAGACAAACCTTGACTCTAGTCAATTAACACATATATTATCATCAGACAACAGCTTAAAACCACCTGACTGCATTTCTACTATTTGCCAGGACGGTGTGAAAGTCAAAAGAGGTGGTAAGAAACCTCAGTCTCTCACAAAGGTGACAGTATTAAATTATCTAAATGCCTTCTTCAGACTACCTCATCAAAATGGTTTTTGGCTCACAAAATGACAAGCAAGTTTACCATAGATCTGCACCTATCAGGGTTGCAAATCTCACTGCTAGCTGCCTGCATCCAAGGCAATGGAAGCATGTTGACACGTCAAAGATGTAGGAAATAAGCCCAAAAATGATGAAAAGAAGAGAAAAACAGATCCACTAGGAAGTGGTTCTAGGGGGTGTTCCTAGCTGAGGAAAGTGAAGTTTATAGGCATTTAGATCACAGTGTCCAAACACAAATGCAGGTCATCAAATCACTATCGACGAGTATTCTTCAAACTCATACACAGTTACAGCAGTGTGAAATGGCTAGAAGTTGAAGCTAGATAACCTCAGATGAAGCGAAAACAGAACATCTTAAAAACTTCTGGAAATTTTCCATTGCTGGCAGTGTTTTAATTAAAATTGGAATATTTCTAAAGACTACACTCTGCTTCAAATAGAGATTAATTCTGGTAAGCCATATGACATCTGGTCAAAGATGGTTTGACTAGATGACCACAATGTTTCCCTTTGGTCGTACAGACTCTGAATTTATTGGAAACTGTATTTTGCAGAAATAGTTTCTTAGGAACACCCTGGAAAACAGAAAACTGTTTAGAATTCAGAAAATCTGGTTTTATTATAAGATCACACAAAGCTGTTATAACAGCTACTGATGAACAGTGGATTGAGTGTCAGTTTGGTAAACATACTTCAAAAGAAATTTTTAATTTGGATCCTTTACAGAAGCAAAGATAAACCAATATTTTTGCCTTTACATCTATTTAGAACTTCAGCATCAATGGGAGAGAGATAGCATTTACTCACCCTCAAATAAGGGGACAAAATAATGTCAAACAATCTAGGTTAAACACGGCTTATGTAAGCAACAGTCAACACACCAATGGATATGAATGCTTTTAAGTGGATTAAATGGAAAGGATTTAGAATTAGTGTTTTGATTTACTAAAATGTTGTTCATTTTCATAAAACGCTCTGCGTGATATCAAGTGAAATACAAATAAAATACATAGTACTTGCTTTGCATTTGCCATTTGCAGAAGTTTTTATTCAACTGTCAGCATTGTCCCTGTTTCCCAGGTAGGGAGTCAGAAGCACGAAGGAGCAAAATCGTATGACAATGGCCACACACATTCAAGGAACACAGCTATGAACAGGACATAGCTGCTTAGCACCTCCTCTGAGCTGTTAAAACTTGCAGCTCACAAGGTAGTGAGGATCTGCTAGCATAAAACAGATCAGCCAAGGAAAATGAGCAGCTTTCCGTGTCAGTGACACTGACTTTTTAAAGTGATCCTAAAAGAAAGGAGGTTGTTACAAAGAAAAAGTTGGGTAAGGGGGAGATTCTTCTGCTTTGTTTGGGGAGGGTGTCTTTCCAGCTCCCTATTCCTGCCTTTAATTACCTGCTAATAATTCTAGATATGACAAATTACCTGCGTTTATCATGATTTCTTGCTGTTCACCATTTAGAATAGCTGGGTGAGATAATAACCACTAGAATTAAACATGACTGTCTTGCCTGTCAGAAGCAGGCAGACAGATGCATAAAAAAGTTGATGCATTACATCAGGAACATACATTGCTGCCAGAAAGTTTTCCAGCTGCGGGGTGGGGGGCGGAGGGGAGGGAAGGAGACGGGGAGGAAGACCTTTAATCCGTTTTTCTACGAATATCCTGCACTACAACCAGGATCATCAGTATCAGATGAAGCTGGATCCCCTCAGGAAATGGTGTGTAGAAGCTGTTCTGTCACATTCCTGGACAGTCTGCTTCGGGATGGTCCTTTCCAAAACGTGTTTTCTTTCAGTCTCTCTCTCCTAATAATCTGACATTTGGCCCTGCAGGATCAGCTTCTTTCAGAATGGTGCATCTTTCCCTGGTTCAAAACTAGGATCTCTCCACTTCCTCCTCTTGTGACTCTTTTCAGCAATTTTATAGCCCAGAAGCCAAAACAGCAATTTGCTCTCTCTCTGCCACTAGAAACGCAAACTGACTCTAAGGACAGCAAAAGCACGCTTGGCACAAGACCATTCCAGCTGTCAGACCTGCTGTCTTCCCTGGCAAGTTCTCAGAACACAGATTAGAAATGAAAGGACTCATTCTCCTTACCCTTTTTTAAACATTTATTCGCCTATCATTTTTCACCTACAAACCCACTTTGCTGATAAAAAACACAGGAGCATGTACTGCTTTACTGGAACTGTAAAGAAACTCAAATGTTCTTAAAACCTACTAGCATCCATGGACTAAGGATTGCCAAGCAGTTTCCTTTACAACCCTCTGTTTTTTCATGTTTACAACTGCTATGATGAAATAGTCATCTTACAGGTTTGAATTTCCCACACATAGATTTACCTAAAGTGCTTTTATCATCATTAAGGCTGAGCAAAATCCTTTAGCAGTTCCTCAGTTGAGAGGAATGTAACAACCCTTTCCTTTTTTGGCTGCAAATGGATTTTCCTTGAGTTTTTTTAACATAGCATTTGCACTTACAAAATAAAGCTGCACAAGCCTGGGTGATCGGGCTGCATACACATTGTATGTCCCTCATTAACAGTCTGACTTTGAATGGGGATGAGCACTACCAGCTTGCATGGGCAAAGCCAACCAGGCAGACGTGCCATTGAGAAAGAAAGCAACAGACATGCATTTAGAAATTCTGACAGAGAGGTGCTGAGAAATCCCAGAATGGAAAGATTTCAGACACCATCTAGATAACTCAAGGTACACAAGATGAACATAGTGATGCCTAATTAAGTTAAATACACAGTATGCTGCATACTACTTTTGAACTCAGCAAAAGTGGCTGCGACTTCTACTAGTCCCTTCTCAAATCAATTACCAGCTGAAGACTCCTATAGCATTCTGCACCATACTGAAATGCATGCCACCCAAACCATTTCTCCAACCTTTACCTCCATGGTTGTGATGCTGAAGAGTCCTCTGAAGAAGATGCACAGAGGCTTTTTCCTCCCTGTTTTTGTTAGTTCATTAACATACAGTCAACTTTAGAAGTATGATATCCTGAAATATTTTAATACCTACAGAATATAAGTTAGGAACCAAAACAAGTATTCACAACTAATTATCTATGTCCTAAGTACTTTTATTTTCTAAGTAAGATGACAAATGCTAAAGCCAATGGTAAATTTGCAGTTAGGGTTAGTAAGACATTTTTCTGCATTTATCAGTATCTGGGATTTAGCACTGCAGCTCTAATAAAGATCTGTCTGCACAAGACAATTGTGACCACTATCACATATGAACAGGTTAGATTTAGGCTTTAAGATACTTAAATACAATTTTTTGTTGAGGTTCCAGTAGTGACAGCGAAGGGAAAACACGTACAAAACTCTTATCCCTAATTTGTCCTCAAATTCAAGAAATTTAAGAGGTATGTTACATTTTGAATCTTGATTTGTGAATGTAGCACTGTATAACATTCACTTTCAGATATATGTTTCCTACACAGCAAAAGTATCCCCTGAAGGGAGTTTTCCTCTCCTTCACTCCTAAAGAACATTTCTATGTGTTTTTGAAGGTTCCTAAACAAATTTCTGTAACAAAACCTAGACTACAGTCACAAATACTGCCACTGATCCCAACCTCTGTTCGACCTGTTCACTGGAAAGTGAATGTACTTCAACAGCAGAACACATACTATGAAGCAAAAGCCAAGGAGTCCCACTGGCACAAGCCCCAAATTCACCAAGTGCAGAGAGGTCAAAGAACATGATTTCTCAAAAGAAAAATCCTCTGTGTTTTTAAACAGCTCTAAGCTAAAATCCAGCTACAATCCAACTATTTTTTTGAAGTTTTTAAGACTTATTATGCTCAAGACACATGTTGCTCTGCAAAATTCAGAATGGTTTTTTTTTTCCTGTTGGCAGAGTGAGTCCCTTGCAAAGCCCTAGGCCACTGAACACACATAGGGTCTTTTACTTTTGCCTCTGCAAAACCAGAAGGCTTCAAATACGTCAAAGTCAAGATATTGAAGAAATCTGCCTTATTTTGAATATTCCTCTCAGAATATTTTAGCTACTTCTCTGAAAGACGGTTGAGCCCTTGCCTGCCTCTTTAGAGTCAGCCAACACCCTTCACATTGACCATGAAGTCCAGAGACTGTAGCAGCAGCTCTACCGCAATCCCTATAAACTGTTGAGTACTGGAATGGGGTATTTGACAGCTTGTCTGACACTGGGCTTCTGTGATGTTGCCATAACTCGATAAAAAGAGTGGGGCACTGAAGTTTTTCACAGCATACTACTGACCAAAATCTTGACCCAACTCCTCGCTATCCTGTGGTCTTTCTATTCCCCTGCCCATCTCATTACCAGCCTAAGAAAATAATGATATGAAAATAGCAAGAGAATGCAATCCTGCTGCATAATGTTTTTTTCATTCCTCAGATCATTTGCTATGCTAATTAGGAAGTGAGCCAGTTAAAACCTCTCGACTAATCTCCAGTCCTTGCCCAAAAGATAACAGTGAGATTGTCATTGCCAAGCAGTTCTGTAAATGACTTGGCAACTAGAAAATTGGAATGTTCTGAAATCTAATATTTATTTTTAATGCAGATGCAATTAGCAATATCGAGGGGACAAAAACGCTTTGAGGCAGGTGCTACCAACTGGGATAATCATGATGAAACAGAAATGTAAGTGTAGGTAATAAAACACAACCATTTACTTCAAGAAACACTTCCATATTCCCCAACAGCAGACGTTTTTCTTTTCTAAAATTATATTACACTGAATTGCTACTGGGCTTTTAGTAGAAAACATCAAAAGGAAATTCCACTAGGAAGCTTCAGTGATTATTTTTTGAGAGCTTTTTTAAGTACTAACAGAAAAGTCAGCTACCTCACCAATATAATAACAGAACTAGATATTAACAAAATTTATATTCTTCACAAACAAACCTCAGTCCCATTAGTGTTACAATTAATTTCATTAAATATTTTTACCTATTGTAGATAAATTAAGAGAAATTACCATTATATGACAAAATATGCTAACTGAAGAACTGTTATGTGCTGTTACAGCAGCGATGGATTTGGCCAGTACAGTACAAGGGGAAGGGCACGTATATTTGCATGATACTGTCTGAACATGCTCTGGCTTAAGCTTCTCATCTTCAGGTTACGATCACCCAAGGTTCAGCTTTGAACTGGTTTTGTATCATCCACAGACCAAACACTGTTCCACGTGTCAACACCAAATTTCAGGTTGATATTTCTCAGAATGATTAGACATTTCACCCTATCATTCCAAGCGTTTCAGATACTGCGTTGGTGCAAAGGAGAAATCAGCTACAAAACGCAGCTGCAGTTCCCCTCCATTATTGCTCTACTCATTGAGGTTTATCACCGTGGTTTTCCTCTAGGTCTAGGTATAGTGTGCACTGTCTAGTCCGTACTGTGTCACAAATGAAAGTAAGTCTGATGCATGGTAAAATTATTCTTGATTACTGCTGAAGCAACACAGACTTCCCAGGGATTTTTGCTGATGAAGAATGTAGTTTAAGCTAAAACTAATATATCAGGCACCCCTATAAGTACAGATTTCAATCAACGTTAACCGAACAAAATACCAACCAACTTGTGCAAACTTTACAACAACACGACAAGCGGTTAGAACAACATTAATTGCAGCAGGATCTAATGTAGTTCTTTGTCAGTGAATAGCAATTTCATATCTCAAAGAGCCCTGAAAAATGATCCAAGCTGTAGGACTATTTGCTCATCTTTATAAGAAACTTTTTAGTACTCTGGAGGCAGATGCAAAGGGCAGATGTTGCTATTCCTTCTCTCACATTGTGATTCAGTTCATGTTCTAAGACATCGAGCTACAGGCTCCTTGGAAATAGCAAGTTTGATTATTGATTTTGACTAAGCTAAAGATGGAAGCATTGCTCATGTAAAAGCTTTCTGAGGCAATTAAATAAAGGATCCACAGTGGTAAATACTGCATTACTTAATAACTAACTTAAACCTCCAGTCAAACTCTGAACATGGAAAACAGTATGACAGTTCCTATTGTTTTGCAACCAAGTAGAGTAGTATTGATTCTTTGTCCTCTGAGTACTTGTACAGACTACGGCTACCCAGGTAGACATCAGTAACTCACCTGGTCCCAGTCTTTAATTGTCGTGTTATTCTATTCGGCTAACAAAATTTTTTGTTCACTAATGAGGTTTAACAACTTAACACTTAGCATTACCAATATGAAACACAACCTTACCCATAACAACACCCTTCTCTGAATTTCTCTGAGCTCTATGTCCATGACGCTGGCTTTTAAAAGCCCGTGGTTTTAGCACTGTAATAACATTCTTCATTCCCGCTGAATTTTGTGCCCCCTACACTAAATCCAAATTGTTGAAAGCTTCATTTTCTCCTTACTCAACCTCATACTGCAATCTTGGAACAACTAAATTCATAAACAATTGGAAAACACAACTTGGTGACTATCTTCTTAGCACTGAAAATTTTAACGCTCCTCTCTATTTGCAATGAACAGTCTGATCCAGAGTGATCGAATGTATGTTTCCCAAAGGCACACTCTACAAGCAGTGGCATACTCCTTGCCAAAGCAAGACCATCACCTTGTGGTGAAATCCACTTTTTCCCCTCCTCTTTAGACAGTTATCTCCCAGATCAACCCAGGATCTTTTTTAGCAATATGAATGTGATGAAATATTTACTCGTGACTGCTACAATTCTGCTCCGCTCTGCCCTCTCATGAACATCCACAATGTCCTACCAGTAATAATGACAGGATTCTCGCATTACTTTCCTATCCTCTGAAGACAGTCCAGATCATTTGATTTTATCTCATCAAAGATATGCTTGCCAGCATTTTACATGCTGCTACCACCAGTTCTGTTCAGCTTGTTATGGCAAAGGTAAGAATCCCTCCCACATATGGTACTAACATTTTTTCATCACCAAGTCACACAGATCTGCTCTGTGTGTGGTTAGGTCAGGCTGGGTAAAATGTAAATGTCTGGAGTAATGTTTCCCCAGGTATTTTGATCCTGAAGCAGAGGTGACAAAGGCATGATACTTCTGTAAAATCCTGCTTAAGCAGGATATCTTGCTGAAATTCCATAGCTTTACTTCTTATTGCAGTGGAAATGAGACTGAAAACCTTTCCATTTCTAAAAGATGAGTGAACCTGACTCATCATCCAGCAGTTCAAATCCCAAATAAATCTACGTGAAATGACTTAAAATTAAAAAAATATGAGATGTCATCTTAGTTGAGATTGATAAACAAACACTAATTCTCTGAAGTGTTTTCCCATTAGTAAATGTGACACTTTACAGGAACATGAATTATTAATTTTAAATTTTCGAGCATTGCTGTGGGCCATGTCTTTTTCTGATCTCTGTTGTGATGCAAAGCACTGGGAACCTCTAAACAAAATGGAAAAAACTTTAGTTTGTATGTACATCAATTTGAATATATTATCAATCTTAAAGCTCCCTTTTATTACCTTAAGAATTGAGTTATTCCAGGATTATTGCTGTGTCATTTATGCTACTTGATTCTGTGGGATATTTTTCACCATATGAATAACAAATTTCATTATCACAGCCCTTCACTACAAACTCTTCATCTCACATAACAGTTCGGTATAAAAAGACAGCTTTCTCATCTATACTGTTCATTTAACTTCTGTCTATTATTGTCATGCGTAGGTGCTTCAGCTCTGACATTTCATTGGAACGGCAATCTCTTCAGTGATAGAGAAGCTCCACATGATTTTGCTAATGCTTTGTATTGATGTAAAATCTGATTTACACATTGAGGTTGCAATCTTTTTTAACAATTTTTTCCATTTTGTGATTGTTCATTTCACCACTGCAGCAAAACTAGAGGTGCACCACAGCTCTTTATTCCCACCCCTGGAAGCACTGTAATAGTCTGATTTCAATAGATGGCCTACCAGCAACAAACTCAACTATTTAATAGTTGCATTAGAGCTTCACGATACTTTCCAGCTATGGACTGATTCTGTCCATCTTCCCACTTCCTTTTCACTCCTGCTCCCATTGTTTCATGCATTGTAGCATCACCAAAATAACTCTCCTAAGCAAACACTATGGAGCTAAAAAATGCTCTCGATTCATGGTATGGTGCTTTCATTGACCCTTGCCAGAGGCTAACCACAAGAACCATATCAGCTGGAGAGACCCAAAATCTCTGTAAGAGATTTCATTCAACGCTTAGCTTTGATAGATAGTACTAATCTCTGCTTTGAATCCACAAACTTCTCTCACTTCTTTGTTTTTCTGTCAACGGATAGGAAACACCATGTAACTACACACAGGCTTAGAAAACCTGCTGTGGATAAAGGTATGTTTCAAATCACCTACATGACAATCTATGTTAGGGACATTAAAGCTTCTTTTGGGCATCTCTTCCTAAAACTACTTAATCCATTTCATCTTCAAATGACAACATATAACATTGCTAGGCAAGGATGTGGATGATAATGGACAAAATTTTGTTACACTGCATATCCTTTATCTTTTATCAGAGTAATGTTTCGTTAGCAAGAAAATACTCAAAATGTGTAAACCACATGTCTTCAGTTTACATTCCCTGTTAGATCTATTCATACTGTTTATAACAGTGTCAAGAGGCTTTTCCAGAAGACAAAAAATCAAGCCAAAGATTTTCAAAGCAATTCATTAATTGAAATCCGTTAATAGCAAGATTTTATATTACTTATATAACTTTCCCTGTGCATTCACACAGTGAAATCAAACACTATCCACACAAGTAGCTCAGAAATACCAGATTTCATAATGGTTGTTCCATTACATGCAGGTTATTTACACAGTGAATTACCACAATAAAAATTCCATCATTTAAAATTCCATAAAGAAGCAAATTAGTGATCCACATCTGAAGCAAGCACAGATCAAGTTAATTGTGTGTGCATGTTACACGGAGAGGGTTCTAAGCATTAAGTAAACTACTGTTAAATGATCTGGAAAGTAAACAGACCTCAGTGTTCCTTTGTTCACAAACACACATGCCATCTAAACTGCTGCAAATATTGGCATTAGATACAGTCACACTCATAAATATAACAGCATCTAGTACTGGTCCTTTAAAGTTCTCACAGCCATGCAATGTGCTTTCTTTAAGATTAAACATTTTGTTTTTAAAAGGTCCAGCTCATATAATACCATTAAATTTTCAGTCTGCTTTAATAATGATTAAATGTTATACATACTCAGGACAAACTGCCCTTTATTCTACAAGTGTGTGTCTGTGTATTGACATGTCTGCAGCCACACAAGAATTCCCAAACCCAGGTCCAGTGGAGTAGTCACAAAGTTAATCACAATCACTTTTGCCAGATCTAGGTATTTGACCGTTGTCTTCTCTTTGGGTACAGAATCATTAACAAGGTTCAGTAGCATTCACAACCCTCACAAGAGCTTCTCAATATTAAAGTGATATTTAACAATTATTCAGAAATGCTGTACCAGCAGCAGCGCAGACAGGGGGCAGGGACTAAATGGCATACCATGGAAAGCGCTGGAAAATAAATGATGGCTCTGATTTTCTGCTGTGCTCTGTCTTAGAGTCTCTCATGATTCTGGCCACAGCAGTCTGGGCTGGTTGCCAGAGGTGCAGAAGGGGTATCTGAAAACCAGGTGTAACACCAAAGTTTATGGTGGTGCACGCATGTGAATTTGCGCATTTGTGTGTAAATGGCTCCACCTTTGTGCACACGTGAAAGGGTGTGGTATGACACATACGTGAACACCTCCTCTTCGTTTTGCAGTATCGCCTATTCTAAGTGCAGCACTTGTTTGAATGGTGCGTCTCAGCACTCATGGGAACAGAGATTTCAGCCCTGATCATTTTTGTACTAAACCCCAAAATACACTGCTCAGCAGAGCTGCTGGTGCTCTTAAAGGGTTAAGCAGTTCAGCCCTGTCAATGCAGGGGTGAACGCATTTTGTATGCACTTTCCTAGTCTTGTCCTATTCTCATGAGGAACTTCAGCCCTAAATACGGCTTTCCAGACCGCAGAAGTATTCCTGTATAATCCTCAACTTCTACACTGTACATCTACAGTATTCAAACAGTCTTTTACTGATAACTTTTACTTCTCGTAAATTGTTTGCCAAGTAAAACCTAACAAATCCTTCACAGACATCATTCATCATCCAAGGACTTAAAAAAAGCTTGACTCTGTCTTCTCCACTGAAAAACACCAGTGACTTGGGGGTTTGTTGATGAGAGTGGGTTGCATGAACAGCATAAAAGCTAGTGGGATCTTCGTCAAGCTTCCTTTCTAAAACAAAACCAGAGGAAACCCAGTTCTACGGTCAGTAATGAAGCTACTAACCACTGAAATTAAAGGATTAAAACAAAAGTGTGCCTTGGGTATAGACACAAGACAATATTATACTTAACTGTAAATCAGTAATTAAATTATGTTGACAGTCACCTATTGTAGTATATATTCCAAAGATGCAACATTTTTCAAACAGATCTTAAAATTAAGATCAGTAAAAACTGCCAAAAGGACCACAGAAAAGAGCATTCTTATTTTAATCCCTCATACACGAAGTCCAGAAAATGACCAGAAAAAAAGCAAGAGAAACTTTCCTCTGAACACCACACCATCCCACATTGCGCATCTTCATTCCAAAGGCTTACAGAATTACAGAACGAGATCTGCAGACATGAATGTTACACATGTGGTTTTTCAGAGAAGCACAGCACAGTGATTAGTGCATTAACAAAATTCCTGTACTCCTCCATGAATATGTTGGATCTTATGTTCCAAGAATTGCACATACTTAATAGCATGGTATTGTCTTCACTTTATTTTAATGAGAAGCAGAACCTTAGCGAACAGATAGTGTGTCAGTTCTTGTAATGCTATATGCCATTCAGGTGAATGTCCTCTGGTATGATATTTCATATAAAAAATGCAAAGGCTTTTGCCTCAGACACATGCATGGATTTTCTTACCTTTGGTTCCATTGAAATGAAGCTGTGGGTACCTCTACTTGAGAGAACTGACCTTTTAATTGTTTTACTATGATAGAAGTGGTAGTAATCCTTCAGTGTTCCAATCTGTAAGGGGAGAGAAGAAAAAAAGAGAAGGAGATTTAATGTCTGAAAACCAGTTTTCTGTTTTTCATTTCAAAAAGTCTATAAATTATGCAATTTCCTGTGTGCTGAAATGTTACTTGAACTCACTGATCATCTTTCAAAAGAAGGACATATGATATGAAATGGATGGAGTGTCCTTGAGGCAGTAACTACATAACCAAAGATTATAATTGAACTGCTTAGTCTGGCTGCATCTACCTTTTTAATATTTAATTTATATACAGTATTTTAAGTAATTCTATATCAATCTACATCCAAAATGTCTTCAAATGGCAAGTATAAAAATCATCAAATGCCTGTATGATTATTAAAAAGTATTCCATCTAGTTTGCTTCAGGAAGTATACTGTAAAATGTACTAGATTTGGTTATTTATATAATTCAATTATAAAAAGGACATTCACAGCATTAGACTACACAACAGGAATAGGCTTCTCTTTCTGACAAATGTAGGCAAGAAAGAAGCAGAAGACAGACACATATGGTAACTTCATAGCGTAATGACTAGCTCAAAGCACAAAATGAGCTCATACAAAATCACAAATTTCACAACGGTACAATAAAAATATTTCTTTTTCATCCCATCAGTACACAGTAGCAATGTAAATATTAAACTAAGATGGCCTTCACAATTTGACAAAGAAATTTTCCTTTCCAGAGTCATTAATATCAAAACATTCATAGCTTGAAACTTTAGTTTCACGCACCTATAAACAAACATTCAGCCTCCTTGTCTTTAGGGAGAACGTGTCTCCAACTCATTTGGAATTTGCCCTTCTATTGCACTGCAAACCATGTAAGGCACTTAATAATTTAGTTAAAAGTTCCTCAATGATGAGCAAAAAAGAGATAATTGAGATTACTGCATTTTCAACCTGAAACTCATAGTGAACTCAGAAAACAGGCTCGGTTTTGCAAATAAATTGGAACAAAATCACCAGAGAGGATGGAGCAACAGTCAGAAACTCTAATCTTAAAAACCCACAGTATTCTGAATTTACATCTATAAGAATACACATGTAGGATATTTGAGAGTTCAACAGTAAAGATTCAAAAAGAACTGGAAATAAGCCACTGAAAAACTCCAGGAATATGCTTTCAGAATACTAGAAAACAAAAATCTCGAGGGAATACCAGAGTAGCATAAGAAAGAAAGAAAGAATAAGAATATTATTTTTCTCAAGGAGCTCTTGAATATTTTAGCTTAAAATTTAAGGATGTAAACAGCACAAGGGGAATGAGGCAGAACAAAAACCCCAAACCACTTTAAATGAACTCTCCTAATGGGAAAAAACTGCAACAGAGTCTAAAATACTAATCCCAGTCTGTGCAGTTGGTCCATCAACATCTTCATTTCAGCAAGAATGACTTACACTTAGTTTAAGTCAAATACTAAAATGTTCAGTTGAACCGAGTTAGTTAGTCTTAAATTAAATAGGACTTGGTTTGACTAAGCCTAATTAAAGTATGTTAGCACTGCAATAATGATTTTCATGCTGCCTTCTCTTTGAAAGACAACTCCAGCTGAAGTGGTGCAACTCTGTAGCATGGATGATCCCAGTCTCACATCTCCACATGCATGTTCGTGAATAAACCCTCCTTACACAAATGTGGGGAAGTCTCCTTCAAAGAGTTCCAGGACCCTGGGCCTTCTGGGGGCCTGGAAGCTAGCCAATGTTATTCCAATCTACAAAAAGGGTGTGAGAAGACCCAGGGAACTACAGACCTGTTAGTTTAGCATCAGTTCCTGGAAAAATTATGGAGAATGTTATACTGGGTACTATTGAAAGGCATTTAAAGAATAATGCCATCATCAGGCACAGTCGTCATGGGTTCACAAAGGGAAAGCCTGGTTTATCTAATTTGATAACCTTCTGTGATAAGGTCACCTGCTTAGTGGGTGAAGTGAAGGCAGTGGATGTAGTTTTTCTGGATTTTAGTAACGTTTTTCATACTGTCCCTCACTGCGTCCTTCTGGATAAGTTGCCCAGCTGTGGGGTGAGCAGGTTCACGGAGTGCTGGGTGAAGAACTGCCTGAAGGACAGAGCTCAAAGTGTTGCAGTGAATGGGGCTACATCTGCCTGGCAAGTGGTCACCCACAGTGTTCCCCAAGGTTCAGTTCTAAGGCCAGTTCTGTTCAATATACTTATCAACGATCTGGCTGCAGGAGTTGAATGAACCATTAGCAAGCTGATGATACCAAATGGGAAGGTGCTGTTTACTCTCTTGAGGGACAAGAGGCCTTGCAGAGGGCTCTAGATTGATTGGACCATTGGGCTATGGTTAATGGGATGAAATTTAACAAGTCCAAATGCCGGATTCTGCACCTAGGATGCAGTAACACTGGGCACAAGTATAGGCTGTGAGGGGAGTGGCTGGTGAGCAGCCCTGCAGAGCGGGACCTGGGGGTGCTGCCTGACAGCAAGCTCAGCATGAGCCAGCAGCATGCCCTGGCAGCCGGAGGGCAAACCTCTGCACCCCGGGGTGCATCAAACACAGCACAGCCAGGCAGTCAACACAAGCAATTATCCCATGGTATTCAGCGTTGTGCAGCCTCACCTGGAGCACTGTGTGCAGCTCAGGGCCCCACAATTTAAATGGGATGTTAAGGAGCCTGAATGCATCCACAGGAGGGCAACAGAGCTGGTGGAAAGGTTGGAAGGCATGTCCTGTGAGGAGCACCTGAGGATTCTGGGTTTGTCTAGTGTGCAGAAAAGGAGGCTGAGGGGTGACCTCATTGCTCTCTGCAGCTTCCTGAGGAGGGAAAGAGGAGAGGGAGGTGCTGAGCTCTTCTCCCCGGGATCCAGTGGAAGGATGCATGGGAATGGTTCAAGGCTGCACCAGGGGAGGTTCAGGCTGGATGTTAGGAAGCATTTCTTGACTGAGAGGGTGGTCAAACACCTGACCAGGCTCCTTACAGAGGTGGTTGATGCCCCAAGCTTGTCAGTGTTTAAGAGGCATTTGGACAATGCCCTTAATAACCTCTTTATCTTGCACAGCCCTGAACTGGTCAGACAGTTGGACTAGATGCTCGTTGTAGGTCCTTTCCAACTGAAACAGTCTATTTATTTTATTGCATCATTTTTGACTCCAACAACTAGAGTTTATTCTGAGTTTAACAGCCTGTAGTACATTAAATGTCCCTTAGCATTAGACTGCTGTGGCGCCCTTTCTGAATTATTATTATTCATATTAACCTTTGAAACTTGGTGCCAAGATTCACACCAGTGCAAGTGATGGCATGCTTCCCTGAGACAAAGGGGTATAATCAGTCACTTTCTGGATGTTTCCTGGACTCATCAGTAGCCTCAAACATGGCTGAAGTTCTAACTATTGGAAACTGATGATGCTCTTGCTCCTCGAGTCCTCAGAAACCAGTGAAGTGCATATTCACCATACCAGAGTGCTCTACACAGGTTACACACCTTTTATGGACCTTGTTGTCTTCAGAGTGAATTAGAACTCTACTACTCTGTGTGTGTATGTGTGTACAAAAGCATACACTTTACCGAAAAGACACAGCTCAAGCAGGTAACTGCATTTTGCCGCTGCACAGAACTGCATAAATAGAAAGGTCCTGTTTTAGGGAAAATAAAAATCTGTTGTGTTTTGTGCTACACATATCTCAATATCACTCTGTTTTCTATGTCTTGTCTTGCATTAGTTTGAGGATTTTATTTATTTATTTATTTACTAAAGATAAACTCCAGCTGACCCCTCTGAGGGCATCCAAACCAGCAAATTTAGGAGATGACCTAACTGCACTCCTGGAGGTCCTATTTTTTAGCAGCACTAGCCACCCACAGAAGAGACTGGAGGAATCTGCATGCTTTACCTTCCAGCCAAAGAGGGACAGCCGGAGGCTTGGTAATGCTTGACAGCTGTACTCCCTCTGAGACCTTGGGCTGAGACAGAATTAAGCCCTTAGAATTAAGTGTGGTAATTGTAACGCCATGTCTTCCAGGCACCACCAGTTTTCAGATGATAACAATTATTAATAATCACAATTGATTAAAATAGTGGGATCTACAGCTTTAGTTCACAACTGTCAATGAAATAAAAGGATCCCAAATCTTTTAAATGGAATTTAATTCATATTCATTAACTGCCAGTGCCTCTCACAGTAAGGCAACACCAGCGTTATTGAAAAATTTATTGCCCTCTTTTTCCTTAATGGGAATTTACTTAGACCTTCCAAATCCTTGCACTACTTGGAGAACAGTTAAATACTGTAAATATAGCGCAATAAAACTTATCATTATGGATGGTCTTGTTAAATTTTTTTTATACTTTTAACTACCAGGTCTTAGAGGCATTCTCAGAGGAAAAGCAATGCAAAGACAGAAACACCAGACTGCAGAGCTAACTGCCTTAGAGACTGATGGCAATTTAACTGTTTTATCCTTGGGAAATCTTTGTAATCTCCTTTTTGACCTGGAGGACCTGATTTCTTTAAGAAGAAATAGAGAAACATTCCTGAGGAATTGCCTGGCCAAAAGCAAGGAGAATGGATGAGGGGGCAGGGGAGAGGAGTAAACTTCATGGCTGAACATTTTAAATAAATATATGCCTACATTTTAATAGTACCATAATATTTTTATTCAAGGATCAAATAATTCTTGGAAGTAAAAATCCTACAATAACACAATGGAATCCCAGAAAATCAAACCATCTGCATATTCACATTAATTTTATTTTTATTATGTCTTATTTTCTATTTAAAGTCGAGAAAATGTATGAATTTTAAAAATAATATGAAACAAGAGGCAAACTTTCTAAGCTTGTCCTTGGAAAACATTTAGTCTCTGTATTACAGAGGCTTTGAGTCTGCACATTACGGGAGTATCTACTGGGTGGGGAAAACATCCACTTTTAATGTGCCCATACTTAGTTAACCAAAAGAATTTGAAGCAACAGCAGAACCAAGGTGATGTGGGTATGAACACAGATTGTCACATCAGACGCAACGCAGACTACTCTGAAAGCTTGAATTCCAGCTATGCTCAAATGCCCAAGTAACCCAGTTCTCAGCTCTATTTTAAGACCAATTAGCTAGCAGAAATTTGACAGCCCACGTAGTGCTCAAAGTAGGAACAACCTAACCTGCCAGTTCATACCTTTGCTTCTCTCACGTTCCATTCTCTTTGGGTTTGTTTTAAAGTGAACTGATGTGTCTGTAGAGCTTTGCTCTTCCTCAATAGTGACAGTCTGAACAAATTGCGCTTGGTCTTAACCACACCTCTCCTTCCTAAAACATTTTTTTTGAGTCTCCTAGGTGGGAAAAACCCTATACCGTGATCAACAGTTCTTGCTCAGTTTGTTAAATCTTTGGTCTGGACGATGGGATGGTTCAGCCGGAAAAAGGAGACCCCGTTTTGAACAACCTGCATATGAAATAAACAAAACCCCAAAACAGGAGGTAAATTAAACCAGATGGCTATCACAGCAGAAACTTCATAATTTCCATAGAAATAAATCAAGTTGTATCTCTTCACATGGTAGGAACATGCTAACTCTGTACCACTTTACCCTTGACATTCCCTCTCCTTTTGTTTAAATAGGGAGAAAAACGTATCAACCTTAGTGAACTAAAATACACCACTTCGGACTTTTTCAGTATTTTTCTTTTGTGTTTCAGCTATTTGAATGGAGGAATTTTGTCTGGGCTCTTACCTTGAGCTAGGAAATTACAATTTCCCTTTTTAAACAATTGATGTCAAAAATTAATAACAGCCGTTAAAATAAAGTTCTTTCAGATGTCACTGCTGTTGCTTACATGCTGCTGCATTTTGCTTTAAAAATAAAGTGGCACATTAACTCCTTCACTGGAAAAACAAACGTAAGCTCTCTAGCCTTTCAACTTTTCATATGCCTTTGTTAGTAGGACAAAAAGTAACATCCTGAGGTCAATTATAATTCTTGATATCATCCTAATTTGGTATCAAGGCTAAGATTTTTGTCAAAGTCACTCTGTAAATTTTAATGAGAAATTAAATTTTTACGTGTCTGTTAGGAAGCTTTAGAATTCTCAGAAAACATTATTGTAGTTAAACCAAGTAAAAATGCAGATCAGAAAGAACATAAAAAGAACATTTCAATTTGCAGTGGAAATTCTTTACCTGAGTTGGTATTTAATTTTGGATTACATCTATAAAAATATTTTTTTAACAGATTGTGTTTTCAAGGCTTTCTACTCTGTTCCAGAATATAATCTCAACATATTTAGAGTCTCAATTTTAAACTCTAATCAAAATTTAATTTAAATTTAAATGTAGAATTCTAAATTCCTAGTTAGATTTATTCTAGAATATTTTTAAATTCAAAAATTCAACTTCTCTAAATAGAGAAATGTATTGTAAAATAGCAATATAAAATAAATTAAGTTTCCTCTGAGGCTGATAATTCACCTATAACTTTTACAAAGTTCAGGTAAATTGGAAAAAGCTTCCTAAACTATACCTTCTGCATACAGGTTACTTTGTACAGTTGTATTTTAAAACAAATATTACCAAATGAAATTCTGCTTTTTGAGATTCCAGTACTTTAGTGCTCTCTTGGTAACCTTATTTAACATGTGGAATTACTTGGAAAAAAAAGAGAAGAAAACTAACAACCGAATAGCAACATAAAATGTTTTGCTTCATCCAATAAGTGTTTTGTCATGTAACATGACTAAGTTTTAGTACAACTATCTTTGCAAGAGCGGGAAAGCATTAAGTCATAAAAGAGGTCACAGGTCTCAGGAGGTAATATGAATTCAGGTGTTAGAAATATATAAATTAAAACTATATCATAGCTTTATTCTAATACGTGCTAAATCACACTAAAATTTATTCATTTAATCTACCCTACTATACAGGATGAACAATCCTTTCAAAGCGGATTGTCCTTTTCTTTTTTTTTTGTATTATATAGTCATATAAATCCTGAGGATGTTGGAATGAAGATATTTCTGCTTTATTAATTCAGTTCTGAAAGGACGGAGAGGTTAGCTGATTTTCTTTAAAATAAAAATACACTTTGATCATATTTAATTACTAAAAATGCTACTTCTAGAAGTGCAGGAAAAAAAGAATACTTAAGCCAAATCACAAAAACAGAAATGCTGAAGACACCCATCAGGTAAATAAGGACAACAAATAGCTGCTTGAATAAAGACCAGGTGAAAACGGGGTTTGAGTCTTACATGGATAAGCAGTGAAGAGAATTGTGCCTTACACACCACAGGCCACACGAGACCACAGTAAATGCATATTCCTTCCAAAAATTAAGACAGAAGCAGAGCCTGAGCCTGGCCCCTACCTTTCTCTGTTGCAGCTCTGAGAACAAGAACGTGCCTCAGTCCTTATGGGAGGATGAGAGCTGACAGCCTTCCTTGAATCTGAACTGCGTTGCGAATTGGTACCCTCTGAACACTTCCTACGTGGTACCACTTGCCTAGAGATGAGGGCATACAAATGTGCCCTCACTGAAGTTAAGAATGAATGAAATGTGAAAAGTGGAAGATATCCAGACACTATATTGATTGTTCAAACACTAAATTGAAAGAAATCTCAGTATAGTACTTGAAATATTTCTTTTAAAGTCAGTAGGGAAGAGTTTCATCCACCTCCTCTCTAGGATTGATAAACAGGGTGCGACTATTAGAACAACGTTCAGAAAAGTAGCTAAAAATTAATGAACATAGAGTCTTTAATTATCGGAGGGGGGGAGGTCTTTGTATGAAGTGCAGGTTTGATATTCCAACAGATATAATAGCCTAACAGAGTTGGTGCAAGATGGCAAAGAAAGCCATTTCCATATCTGTCATGTGAAATGTTATAATTCAAGTACAACAATGGGCATTAATAACTGCAACCCCAGTGTCACTGCAAGCTTCATCTAACAAGGGATCGCAGCAATTGGCAAGTTCATGTCCCTACCAAATAAAGCAATGCAAAGTTGCTCAGCAACCTGTGACCGTGGGTTTGCAGTTCCAGGGCAACATTACACATTTCATGAAAATTCTCAAAAGGAAATCAATTACCGCCTTCATTCCCATTAATCTTTTCTATTGTTTCTGTTCAATACAAAAAGCAGTGCAATGTAAACTGGTAGTTCATGCCCCTTTTAGTGAAGCCAAATGAGTCACCACCTTATTTCTGCAAGTAAAAATGAGTGCAACAAAGTGTATTTATCTTCTGCTGTACAAACAAACTTAACCTCTGCAATATTTCAAGTGACTTCAACACAGTCATCATGCATTTCAAGTTCAAGACATAACAAATGTTGCCTGTATCTGCACAGAAGCTGTTAGGCAACATGGTAATACTTGTTTCATTGAACAGCCCCCATAACGAAGCCATCGAATATGAAACAAATACCCTTGACATTTTGAGGGGTCAACTAAATTGCCACTGCTTTCCAAAATCTTTTCTTCCCTTTCCTAACTCACTATTCTGTAATTTAAAATATCTTCCGTGATACACTGCATTGCTGCAAACAAGCTTTGTCACTATTCTGTTGACTGTTAATCCTATTTCATGTTGTATCACAGAACAAATGTAAAATGATGAGAGAATGAGGATGGATACTCATGCAGTATCATGAATGTTTATTTAAGTAGCAAACAGAACTGCTACATTCCATACATTATTAGCTACTCCAGACTCTAAGGATTACTGTTTCTTCGTAATCTGTACTCTCTGATATGTAATTATAACAAAGCATAAGAATGAGACTTGACAAAGTTCTGACACTGCTATTTAAATCATGCAAACAGTATAAAGGGTAGTTAAGAAATAGGCTTTGTTTTTTAATAAACTACTGCAAGAGACATTTCACAGCAAAGAATGTTCATATTCATTTCCTTTGAAATCTTGATCATAAAATATTTAATAACCATTGTCCCTGTCCTGAAACTGTAAACATCTACCCAGTTCCAGTGGGATCAAGTCCCTTCTCATTTAAAAAACCATAAATCAGAAATAACTCCGTTGAAGCTAATGGAACTTAAGAGGCACAAATCAAGGGCAATCAAATTTAATGGGGTTACTTGTATGAGTAAAAGATTTAAGAACTGGGCACCAAGTTAGATATACTGTTATATCTCTATCCAGTTATTTAAACATCAATATAAAACTCATAAGCATATTAACAGCAAGAGAGTTTATAACATTAGAAATTACTAATGCAGTGACCTGCAATAGTCATGCTGCTTACAGGGAACATTTATATTGCCAGCAATAAACCTTTTCACGCTGTACTTTGTCTTACAAATCTGAATTCAGCTCTTACTGGTCACAGTAAATACAGTGTATTCATTTAAGTGACTTTCTCATGAGATTTGATTTAAGTAATTTCCTCCTCTATCACCAATATAATTTATTGAAGAGCAATAAAGAAGTGACTCACGGGAATATCTAGGACTGAGTTAAGTTCATCTACATGTAGTGTGTAGGCGCTAAATCCAACACTGCTTTACAGTGAACCTAGATCATACATCCTCAACTTTGTACTGTACCAAAGTCTGATGATATTCCACTCCATATAACATGCTTAACCAAATACAGAGAAGCATGCAACTTCTCCAGAACCAGGCACGATGCTGATCATTCACCTATCTTACATGATTAATGCTAGGGCTGCACAAAAGTTTATACTCTTTTGCGTAAAAGTAAGGTTTGGAGGTATCCATTACTCATACAAGCAGTCTCCACACCCACATGTAATCTCATCAATGGTTTTGATAAGACAACTTGAGCAACAACTATTCATATGAATAACCGTTTCTGGAGAGGATCTTACCGTTTACTAAGTTTAATAGTATGAAAGTCTAATAGTAAGTATGAAAGTATATATAATAGTATACAGTAAGTACGAAAGTTTAATAGTCCTAAGTTTAATAGCCTGAAAATTAAAAAAATCTCTCTCTGACAGGGTCTAAAGACACATGTAAAGAAAAAGCAAGTAAGTAAGCAAATAGGAGCAAAAAATAATCCCCAAAATAATTATGTTATGTAGTGTTCCAACCTAGTAAGAAGGAAAACATCAACGTCATCATAAATAATGTTTCATGAGGACTGAAAAAAAATATCACAGCACACCTAGGGACTCTTAATTCTAGCATAGTCATGTAATATTTCACTTAAAGTAGCTATTTGCAATCACAATAACAACAACAAAACGTGACATATTAATTCAGATATATGCAGGTCTCTCCTGCTGCACCAACTTCCATAATGCCGGGAGAGCAATTAAGCTTCAGTTCAGCTTTCACTGGAATCAGTGAGATCTTCCACTGTATTTAATGGAGCTGCAATAAGCACTTAATGAAGAAACACTTCATTTTTTTTTTTAACCCAGACCTCAGTGAGGCCTACTTTTTAAGATTAAGTTAGCATCCCAATGCCTAGGTTCATATACCAGCTTCTAAATTACTTCAAACTACAGAGAAAAGTCATGGAGAATCGATGTCCCATTCATGATGAAATATCTAAATTTACTAAACCAAATGAAAAACAGGTCACAGCTTTCATACACCATCCATGTCACACATTTAAAGAATATTCCTTGGTGGCCTTCTTGTTTGGAGAGCAGAAACTTACAACCTGAGGGTTGAGTGAATGCTTAGCTGTGTACCTGAAAGTTGATTTTCTTGGAGAAAGGAGAAAAGTTTCTACTGTATATTTGTTTAATACATTGGTACTAAAAATATAATACCAAAATACTGAAATATGGAAAATTTGGTCAGTTAGAATGGTAGTAACGAATTGGATAAAATCATGTATTCTTCTTTATAAATGGATCTGCATTTCTACTTTGAAACATTTGTTTCCATGTCAGTTGAGTCCTACAAGATCAGAAACACCAGGGAATCAACACAGGTTCCAGTCACCACTAGAATGGCTCGCTGTGCAGCTAAGCGTGTCAGATTAATATTTGTAGTCGCAGGCAAGAAATGGAAATTACTCAAATTTAACAAGATAGGCATAGTATTTATCTTCAAGAAAGTTTCAAAAAAAGCAGTCTCTTGCAACAATAGAACCATTTATTGATATGACCTGTGATGACAACAGAGTCCTGAGCCCCTTTAGGTCATGGGATGGTTAATTCTTTTAGAAAGCAAGGCTCAGCAATCCTGTTTAATTCCAGTTATCAGTTTTCCCAGGCAATGGCTTTGTGATTTGTCAGCTGGCCACGAACATCATGCTATGGCCTAAGAATTATCCAGAGGAGTCCGTTCACGGATGATGGATATTTAAACTTCTCAGAGCTGAAGCAAAAGTATCGCTTGATCCAACAGGCAGAAAGGAGTAATGGCAGTAATGCAGAGATGGGCATGTGTCAAGAGTGTTCAGGAAATCCCAGATATTATCTTACATGTCCTCTCTGGAAATGACCTTGAACTTCAAATAGGTGTGAATAAAATCCTACCAATGTTGAGTTTTTGACTCAGGGGAGGGGAATGATTTGGCTTACAATGGAGCAAAAGGGAATCTTTTAAGATGAAAACTGAAAACAGTATCACAGTTAATACTGTGATGCTAGTTAGGACTGGAGTTCTTGTTGTGTGATGGTGAGGGGACACACCGGTCAGTTAGACTTTCTGATACAACTGAGGTTCCTGCAAATGCTTAGCCAGTATTCATATGTAAAGGCTACCGAAGCCTTTACAAACGGCAACTGAGTACTTTGCTAGGCTAAATTTCAGAGATTGTCTGTGCTGGTTTTGGCTGGGATAGAGTTAATTTTCTTCGTAGTAGGTAGTATGGGGCTATGTTTCAGATTTGTGCTGAAAACAATGTTGATAACACAGAGATGTTTTAGCTATTGCTGAGTGAGCAGCGCTTGCACAGAATCAAGGCCTTTTCTGCTCCTCACACCACCTCACCAGCGAGCAGGCTGGGGGTGCACCAGGAGCTGGGAGGGGACACACCTGGGACAGCTGACCCCCACTGAGCAAAGGGATATTCCACATCATATGACATCATGGTCAGCCTATAAAGCTGGGTAAGAAGAAGGAAGGGGGGGGACATTTCGAGTTCTGTCAGTTGTCATCCCAAGTAACCATTGCACGTGACGGAGTCCTGCTTCCCTGGAGATGGCTGAACACCCACCTGCCAATGGGAAGTGGTGAATGAATTCCTTGGTTTGCTTTGCTTGGTTTTTGCTTTACCTGTAACTGTCTTTATCTCAGCCCACAAGTTTTCTCACTTTTACTCTTCCGATTCTCTTCCCCGTTCCACCCCGGGGGGAGTAAGTGAGTGGCTGTGTGGTGTTTAGTTGCTGGCTGGGGTTAAACCATGACACTCTCATTGAGGTCCAGGAAGAGAAGTGCTTTGCTTTAAAAGCAGAAAAAGCTAATCTGAGCTGTTAGACCACTGTTCAGGTATCTGCATTGGTTCCACTCCACCCACAACTGGTAAAACTACTGCTTCTTGTGCAGGACGGGGTGTGGTCGCTCAAAAGAAAACAGAGCTTATTCTGCAGTCCATCCATGCAGGGAAATGGTGCCACTCATTTGCAAGAGGGGTGGGGGAAGTTTCTTGGCTTAAAGCCCTGCCATTGCTGTTCATTCATGATTGGCTCACTGGAGCTCAGTATACTGACAAAGCATCAAATTTTTTTCAAAGTTTAGCATTTGATTGATATGTTTGCTTCAGTTTGGCTCAGGTGGGTTATTCGAGATATAAAGCTTGAGTACAAATATTCTGCAGTCTAGAGTGTGGAAGGAATATGGATGAAATAGCTGAATAAAAACACTCAGTAATTTGAAGTAATTGAAAGCAATAGAAGCAGTGGCATGAAATCTCTCACATAAAAGCAGTTTTTACACTTTGGGACACCTGGATGACAAATGTGATGTTCATTTCTAAAAGGAGATCAGAAGCACTATGGACTTGCAAGTCACTACCAGGCAAACAAGTAGAAACTAAGAAATACGACAATTAATAGACATGTATAAAAGAATGACCATTTTGGAAATAGTTAAACAGAGGAAAAATCAGGCTTACAAATTTATTAGTGTTCTTGGAAGAGGTCAAGCACATAGATAAAGACAGGGAGATAGATATACTCTAGTTGGACTTCCAAAAGGCTTTTGACAATGTCCTTCACCAAGAGCTTTTAAGAACTTATGAAGCCACAGTATAAGGACTTTGCAGAAGCAAGTAATCAGTTAAAAGACAGAAAACAAAGCTTAGGAGTGATTAGTTATTTGTTTATTAAAAAGCAATTAGCTTTTCACAACGGGCGGAGGTCCCTGCTGGAGTTCTGCTGGGGCCCATGGTACAACCTCATCTGGGACCTACACTATTTCATAAAAAAAAAAAAAATCACATGGAAAAGAGAGTGAGCAATGAGGTGTAGATATCAGCGATTGTTAACAATCGCAGATGTAAAGACTGTGGCTGACTACGTGTGAGCTGCAGAAGGACCCAGCAAAACTGAGTGACAACAACAAAATGGCAAATAAAATCCGATGTAGGCAAATGTAAATGAACCGATGTACAAACCTAACCTCACACTAAAATGAACTGTTTTGAGCTGTCCCGTACCACTGAGGACTGATGATCTCAGGGTTATGGCAGATTAATCCATGGAAACTCAGCTCAGTAGAAGCCCCAACAGTAAATGACATACTAGACACGATCAATAAAAGTATGGGGAACAAAGCAGAGAACATGGTACTGTAAGAATAATCCAAGGTTTTGCCACACTTTGAGTACTGTGTGCAGTTCTAATCCCCTCTATTCAAATAATATACAGTAGAGCTGGAAAAATTTTCAAGTGGGAGAAGAAGGATGGACAAAGATATGGTACACCCTCTGTATGGGGAACAGCTAAGTAAGCTAAGCTTCAGTCTAGATATGACATACATAATTTAGGGGAAAATATTAGAAATCTTAAAAATCATTTATGATGTAAGAGTGAGCAGAGATCATCTTTCACTGTCTCAGAAGCCATCAAACGAAGCTAGTCAGTAACAAGAAAAATAGGGGTGGGTCTTCACGCAATGAAGTAGCTAACTTTTAAAATCCTTGCCAAAGAATATTGTGGATGTTGAAAGTTTACTTTTATTTGAAAGATTGGACAAGCATCTGTGAAGAAAAAAAAAAAATCGAGAATTTCTAAGTACGTAAAAACCATATCCAGTTCAGGCAGCCTTCTGAACTGAAAACAGCTGAAGGGAGTGTTAGGGAGAAGCATCGGATGCTTGTTTTGTTCATTCTCTCCTGCAGACAGTAACTTAACACCACTGCCATAGGGAGGCAGGCTAGATGAATCTTCTAACCGACCCAGAATGAATGGCCTTGCGTCCTTACGTACCTATCTGAAAAAAGGCTATTCACATGAACAAAAATATTATAGGCACTACTTCTCTATGCCCTTTATATCATACTACTGGCTTTAGAGGTGTGACACAGTGTTTACTTTCTTTCCTGTTTGTTTTTAAGACATCAGGTTACTGTGCTAATGTGCTCTACAAAGAAAAGCTCAATAAAAGCAAAAAAAAGTCCTCAAGGTTTATCTAGAGGGGACACTACATGCTACTGTTGATTAAGCTAAATATTTAAAAAAGGAGAACATTATCCAATTCCAGGCTTGAATTTCAGCCACGCAGCACTACTCAGTAACGCTTTCACTGCCACTAAGCACTCTTGCACAAAACCTTGTGGTTTTAACCCATTTTGAAAAAGAATGAATAAGAGAATATAGCAAAGGTTTTAACTGTGACTTGTAACATCTTTATAACTTCACTTTGGCTCTGGAAAACAAACTTAAATGAGGCCTATTCTGTGCTGGCACAAAAACACTTCAAAAAAAAAAAAAAAAAAAAAAGGAAGAAAAAACTGTAATTTGACCAAAAATGTCCCCTTGTAGATGGCTATCCCTCATTTAGAAGCATGCTGTCTCCCTAGGAGCAGATTCCTTACATGTGGAAGAGTCTGTGCAGTGAATTTTTTCTTTCCTAATTTGTTTAGAACTATATAATCCATGATCACGCCTGGCTAACGTGCCTTTTACAATCTCATCTGCATCATACACCATCATGTAATCCACAAGAATTTCCACAACAAGCTATTCTGGCAGGATTTCATGGTGTAGCTCTGATACTCTTCTGGACTTGCCAATGTTTCATTCCAAAGAGTTTTTCATTCTGCAAATATCAATCAAATTGGGTCCAGCATGTTGCCAAACAATCACTTACTGTCTTAAGCTATATATCTCTGGCATGGAGGATCCTGTTTGGTCATATTTTTTCCTGTATTTGGCAGGTGACAGAGCACCACAGTTCCTCACTAGGGACCATATGATTTATTCACATCCATGGCTGACATGTATCTCCTCACTTTGTGATTTTACAATTCATCATTTGGAGAGGAAGAAAAAGATATACTGGTTAATCACAGAATCACAGAACACAGCTGTGAAACACGCAAAAATTATGCTGGAAATATCTTGCCTGAGAAAGTCTAGAGAATTATTTATGACTTTGTACAAAGTAGTGAGGAGGCTGTATACAAGCTGGCCTTCTTTTCTGGTCAAGGCAAACAGTTGTCAATCAAAACACAGCAACTGAGATGACCATGGGAGTGGGAAGCCCATCTTCTAATAGGGAACCAGAAGCTACAGAAGCAAAAATGAAGGCTGGTTCCTCCTGCAAATATGCTGGAGAAACAGACAAGCCAACTAAGCACAAGTAATTATAAGATGTTTATACTGGCCATGACTAAATTCAATGTGTACGTTGGAATTCAGCACACACACACACACAAAAAAAAAAAAAAAAAAAAAAGCTTTT
>Ga0065711_1030006_pt1 | contig 34095 bp, 22 predicted proteins | sample Hoacrofraction12_FD_59098 | JGI IMG/M metagenome (GOLD analysis project Ga0065711, IMG submission 59098) | Hoatzin crop microbial communities from Cojedes, Venezuela - Epithelial fraction 12 v2 (version 2) | ecosystem: Host-associated > Birds > Digestive system > Esophagus > Crop | place...
CTCTGAAGCAATCTCTGGCTGCGCAGCCTCCGCGGTGCCCCACAGATCACTGAGTTTACAGTGATGGGCTATCCCCCCTTACTTTTGTCTGATAAGATAAGCACCAGTTATTTACTTCCTTTGTTATCTCTTTGGCTCTTGACACCTGAGTCAAGAGATGCCTCAGCCCGTTTGTCTTTCGTCTTGCATTTGACAAGTCCAGCAAGGCCATTGATTACATCTAGACATGATGTCTTTGCTCAGGTGCTGTGGGACTGCATCCTTTGGTGGTGAGGACACTGCTCCTGCTGGCCCCATAGTGACCCTTTGTTCCCAGATCGCCTTCCGTTGAAGAGCAGTCTGTCCTTACTGCACCCTGACACTACCACTCCTACATTTCTGTAGCATAATGTCTTAATTCTCCACTCTGCTGTTGTAAATTCCAACAGCACCTCACTCCTTCACTTCTGCTAGCATTTTGTTGTCGTCTTCTCTTTACTTTGTACTTTTCCCCCACACTAATGCTGCTCTGTATTTCATTGCCCAGTTTGAGATTTACCTCTGACAAGTATGACATAGACATACTTCACTTCTAGCTGCAGAGCAGGACTCATAAACCTGATTCCAAATCTGAGGGTGTGTTTAAAGATAGAAAAAAAATGTCAGTGCACAGTTTTATTCATTTGTAAATTCTTAACATGAGGGTCTTGTAATCTACATGAATCTGAGTGTGACGAGGTTCTTAATGATAATAGCAGAGCAATACTTTGATATGTTCTAATAGGGAAGCTATAGTAATCAGGATTTGTACTACTGAGAATAGCTCTGCAAAGTACTAACTAGCAGAAAATGTGTACAGAAAGCTTAGGTTCATAGCTTTGTGGAAGATTACTTTGCAATGTATTTGACTTCCAAAAATGCATTGAAATGTGAAGAAAAAGTAGAAAAGTAGAAAGGAACTGCATTGGATAATTGCAAGGGTGTTTTCTTCTTTTTTTCTTTTTACATATATTTGTTCTAAAATGTTGAAGAATCAAGTATTTTTAAAGGAAATAGGAGAATGGAAAAAAAAAAACAAACAACCTTGTAAAAGAGAGCACAGCATTCTCTATTGCTAGTAAGAATTCTGGGTTAGTATATAACTCGGTACTGCCAGGTATCCTAGGCAGATACTTAGCCACATATTTGCTCAAATCCTTAGTGTTTTCTGTCTGCATCCAAAAATCAAGCGTTGCAGTGATGAGTGCTGCAAAGACTCATTTTTAGGTAGCAGACCCCCTATAGTGGAAATCAAGACCTTAATTATATGTCTAAACTGTGTGGGAGAAATTGGCCGCCTCAGCACTGTGTTTACAGTGCTGGGAGCCTGCACAGGCAAAGATGTACATCTCATCTATTGAATATTGATTTAATGTATAATGATTTTAGGAGATGCTGAGAAGCAAATTGAAGAAAACTCTTTAAGTGGGCACTAAAGATCTGTTTTGTATAGCTAGAATGATAAGTTATCTCTAAACTTTATTTTTAAAGGAGATATAGCATTAGAGTTTTAAACAATGACTTAGTCAATATAGTACTTATCTGCAATGTAGAAGATCTGCTGATAATTCTACCTTCTGATGGGATTAAAAAACCACAGTCTCATTTTCTTGGAAGTTTTTTCATCTTTTATGTTCATATTATAGAAAAGATATAGATTTAAACTGAATTCATTCTATTTTTTGTAAAAGAACAGATAACTAATTAGGCCAGAGAAGAGCAAGGCTGAACATGACATTGCCTAGCAGCTACAGTAATCCTCTGAAAGGTGGGGACAAAATAGTCCAGGTTTTGTTCCACAGCCTGATTATAAATTTTGTGTGAATAGGTCTTTGTGCAAAACACCTGTCTAGTTTTTGGCAGAGGAGTCAGAATTCACGATGCAGACCAGTCCCCCTTCTGGTAGTTAGGATAGGGAATGACAGAGTCAATCCATCTAGCTTTAGTCATGAACTCCTGCTGTGTTGCTCAGCCTATAAAATCTGTGGATGCACCCTGATGTTTTGAAGAATTCAGCAGCCAAACTGCCTGATCATGGGCAGGCATTCACACCCATAATGCACCATATCTTTTTCTCAGTTGTGTCAAAATGATACTGAAGCCCCACTGGAAATCACCTCAAGGAACTGATCTTGTTTTCATATATAAAGGGGCAATAAGCCATGCAGAAAGAAGTGACTAGTCTTTATAACAGGCAGATGAATAGGACTCTGTAAGGCTGTTTTGCTGCTGAAGTCCCACGTATCATTATATGATGGCTTGAGAAGCTTCATGTACAAACAAGCAGAAATTCAGGTTCCTGGGGAAACTTAATGATGAAAGATAAGAAGACTACAGAATATGGGTCCTTTCAGGATGCAAAAAGTGGAATTTTGAAGACCTGAATCTTGGTTTTGGGATCTATGCTTTAATTTAGTCTACCAGAAAGACAATTTACTCAAAAAAAATAGAACTGCTCAGAAGCTTGACATACCAAGCCTAGCTTGATTCAGGGTTTCTTTTAGTGAGAAATATTTATTCTGAAGTTAGATAACTGGCAAGATATTTCTAAGGATTATATGTGGAATCTTTAGTTAGTTGCAGTAACGCCAAATATCATTATCAGATCTTGGAATTTGGTAATTCCTATAGGTTTCATAAATAGAAAATTAACTTTCTTTTTTTTTTATACACTTCCCATTCTTCTGCTCTTCCTTCCTTCAGTTCTCCTGCAAACCTTATTCAGATAATGTTCCAACATGGTATGAAAACATATTCATATATGCTCATCTTTCAATTTTCTAATGGAATCCTTGACCTCCTGCGATTACCATTATAAATTGAATGAAATGGCTATGATTAATTGTAACTGGTTAGTTTTTGGAATGTAGTTAACTAACATAATGATACAGGAAGCATACTGCTATTCATTTTAAATGGAAGAAAAAGTATGCAGAGATTAACGCTTAAGCAAGTTCAGTACACTAGTGATCTGCTCAATACACTAGTGATCTGATTATCTTGCTTGTAGTGTGAAAGGATAGGTTCTGATTATACTATGAACCTCTTCCAAATGATGTTTCTAATATTTAATTCACTTTAGAGCTGTAAATAAAAAAGTTTTCTTTCAAGAGTGAAGCTACTTGAGCTCTGATTCAATGATTGCCCACAAAAGATAAAATGGGAAATGTGATTTTTTAAGCCATTTATGACATTACATGTTCACTGTCAGCTTTGTTGTTCAGCTTGAGGAATCCCAGTTCACTTCCTTGCATGTATTATAACAATCTGAAAGATCAATGAGACTGCCCAAAGTCAGATTTTCTATTTCATAATTTTCTGATATTAGCAAATATGAAAAATAAGAAAATATGTTAGGGCAATTTCCGTATACTAATACAACAATAACGTGCCAACATGCTTCAAAACATCTAATTTCTATTCTCTTAGCTGATGGTTAATGTGTTGACACAGATTACTTTTGATGCTTTTGCTATTTGTCTTTTGCTGAAATTTCTCCAAGAAAAAAATGCTAAGAAAGGTAATTAAATATAAAGAATATAGGTGATTTTCTAATGTACTTATCCATGTCCTTTCAATATGTTTGTTATTTTTAAATAATTTCTATTCTCCGTATTTGATCATTTTGCAAGTCCAGTTGATCTATCTGAAATATAAATTTGTATCTGTGTAACTTCTTTATAGAATTGCAAGAAATAATCTGCAGCAATGATTTGTGTTCCACAGATGAAGGTCAAGAAATGCAGTGGAAAAATAAGTGCTAAATTTACATTGTTACCTAGAAGATGTAGCATTTTATGACCACATAGAGAAATTTGGGATTCTAGATGTGGTTTTATTTGGTTTTTGATGATCTTAATTAAAGAAAGAGGACATTCTTTGGCCTTGAGCTTTTTTGTCTTTTTTTCTGGTTTGGCATTCATTTAAAATATTCTGCAAACAGCTTAGAAGTTGCCTTCAATCCAAAAGGGAACAAATGAAAGATTTTAGACGATTAGGACTTCTATATAATATTTTCTAGTAGAACAAAGAATATTATTGAAATAAGAATTAACCTTTTTCACTAACTCTGCTAATAACAGGTACATCAGAGGAAAAAATAATAAACGTGGAAATTTTTTTTTAGTCAGGAAGTGTTGAAGCCACAGACAAAGTAATGTCAAGACTATGAGAAGCTGCAGTTCCTGAGTCACCTGCCTCATGCTGGTTACAGGAATGATGTGAAATTATGTTTATCTCACTTATGTTCAGGAACATTATTATTGATTTTCCTACCTAAAATGTCTGCTTTTTAGGCTTGTGTGAAGAAGTGTCTCTGGCCTGAGGTCTCACTCCTGTTGCTGGAAGTTAGACCCCCCTACACAGTTGTGCACACACAATAGGCACTCCCTAACCCAGGAAAAGAGTTAAAAATGATGTTTAATCAGTAAACAAGCGAGACTGTACTGATCAGGTGTACTGAACAGCAGCCGGCCCCTTTCATCCTTTTATCCCTTTGTCTGTTTTCCCGTGTTTGTTCCTACCCAACCCACCTTAATCCCTTCCATTCCCAGTCTTTGCTCCTCTTCTGAACACCTGAAAATCAGTCTTGCATAGTCTCCAAACGCTCTTCCTCTGAACTGCGTGCTGAACCCCATTCTGCTGGGGAGGGACCCTGCTCAGTCTGTGAAGTGCCCTGGAGACCTACCACAGGTGACTCCTGGTGTGGGCTGGCCCCTGGCCCCTGGGGCTGAGGGTCCCCTGGAACAGCCCTGGGGGGACCGGGGGTGGGGGTTGCATCGCAGACTGGGGTATTCGGGCACCCCTGACTATCCTGGGGCCTGTGGGCTCCTATGTGTTCATTGAAATGAGCCTTCAGTCACCTAACCTTTCACTGTGTACCTGTCAATAATAGACATAGTCAGCATAGTCACAAACTGTTGACATGGTGAAATTAATGATCAAAGTTGGGGTTACAGGAAATCCTACTCGGCATGAGCTTAGTTACACAAAAACGTAAAAATGTCCTTACTGGTTCAAACTAAAGTTCTATTCAGCATAATAACTCTAGTGTCTCATCATCAACTGCTGTAAATAATAAAAATTTAGGAAAAAATATAAAAACAGAATATAAACAGAGTATATCTACCACACTGGATGTGGGAGAAACAGAGGTTGCATCTGTAACACGGTATCAAAGGATGTTGTTTACCTTGACTTTAGTAAAACCTTTTACACTGTTTCCCACAGCATTCTGCTGGAGAAACTGGCTGCTCGTGGCTTGGATGGATGTAATCTTTGCTCTATAAAGAAATGGCTGGATAGCCAGGCCCAAAGTGTTGTGATGGAGTTAAATCTTGTTGGCAACTAGTCACAAGTGGTGTTCCCCAGGGCTCACCACTGGGGCCAGTTCTGTTTAATAACTTTATCAATGATCTGGATGAGGGGATTGAGAGCTCTCTCAGTAAGTTAGTAGACGACACCAAGTTGGATGAGAGTGTTCATCTACTTGAGGGTGGAAAGGCTCTGCAGAGGGATCTGGACAGACTGGATTGATGGGCCAAGGTCAATATTTTGAGGTTCAACAACCGAATGCCAGGTCCTCCAGTTCAGTCACAACAATCCCATGCAACTCTATAGGCTTGGGGAACTGTGGCTGGAAAGATGCCTGGTGGAAAAGGACCTTGGGGTGCTGGCCGACAGCCGGCTGAACATGAGCCAGCAGTGTGCCCAGGTGGCCAAGAAGGCCAAGGGCATCCTGGCTTGTATTAGGAACAGTGTGGGCAGCAGGAGTCGGGAGGTGATCGTGCCCCTGTACTCGGCACTGGTGAGGCCGCAGCTGGAGTACTGTGTTCAGTTTTCGGTCCCTCACTACAAGGACATTGAGGTTCTGCAGAGTGTCCAAAGATGAAATGAAGCTGTTGAAGGGTCCAGAGAGTAAGTCTTATGAGGAGCGGCTGAGGCAACTGGAGTTGTTTAGCGTGGAGAAAAGGAGGCTGAGGGGAGACCCTATCATTCTCTATGACTACCTGAAAGGAGGTTGTAGCGAGGTGGGTGTTGGTCTGTTTTCTCAGGTAAACAAGTTCTGGGACAAGAGACAATGGCTTCATGTTGCATCAGGGGAGGTTTAGATTGGATATTAGGAAAAATTTCTTCATGGAAAGGGTTATCAAACATTGGAACGGACTGCCCAGAGAAGAAGTTCAGGTGCTCTGGAGGATTTTAAAACCTGTGTAGACATGGTGCTTAGAGACATGATTTAGTAGTGGATTTGGTGGTGTTAGGTTTATGGCTGGACTCCATGAACTTAAAGCTCTTTTCCAACCTAAATGATTCTGTGATCAAACACTGGCAGATGGAGCCGTCCTCCATGAATTTATTTAATCCCCCTTGAATCCATATGTACTATTCATTTCCATAGTTTCCTGAGACAGTGAGCTTCACAATCTAAATCGGGCGGAGGGGGACAGCTTCTTACTTGGTTTTAAACTTACTACGCAGTCATTTCACTGAACACTCCATAGCTTTTCTAGACTGCTGTCATATTTCCCCTTGCTTACATCTTTGCCAGGCTAGGCTGTGTAACTTTAGTACTGCACCATGCTGGTGTTTCTGAACATTCTTAGTACTCATATTCAATTTCTTTTTCGCTTTTACAGAGTGAGAAGTGAACTACACAAAATATTGCATGAGTGCATTAAGGGTTGATGCACTTGTTTAATGAAGTTTTCTGTTTTACGTCTAGATTTGACCAGGTCAAGAGAGTAACTTAGTCTCTGTGCCAATTTTACAAGAGCTGTGTTTTAAGGCAATGAACAAGGGAATCTGATGCAACATATTTCTTGGTAGTAGAACAAATAACTGAACTGACATTTAAAAATTAATTTTATATATGTCATAAATCAGTCAGATAATATTCACAGTTACATGTGGGTGTATTAGACAGCTGAAGCTCTTTTGTCTATAACTATTATGAATAGCAGCAGACCCAGTGACAATGGACAGTACTGCCTTTGAATCTCTAAATTTGTAGGAGAAAATGATTCAACTTCTCTTGAACTTCTGTCTCTACTGGCGTAGTGGACAGGTCTTGATAATGCATATTTTTGTATACCTTGTAGTTTTATTATTTATTCTTATTTGTAAGATGTAACATATCACACACAATATTCTGCATACAGTTAATATTTTTAAATATATAATGTATTATATTAACATACAGGTAAAATTATATGTATTAACGTATATATAAGTTTACATTATTTAACATTTTTCAATTGACAGGTCTGACCATAACATACATTATAAAAAGATACATTTTTAATAATAAAACAAAGTCCAGATGTGTCAGTTTTTCAGAGCTACAGTGGCTTTGTTTAATCAGTTTATAAGGGTCTGTATTAAGCAGCAGTTACAATGGAAACCTGAAAAGATTGAAACTCAAATAAATGTGTTGCTTAATAGTATGATGCTGAAGACTGATATTCATAGTGACAAACCAGGTGTCTAGTGATCAAGAGAACCATCTAAATTAAAGAAAAAGCAATAAGAAAAAAAATCTTCTCTTCCACTTCTCTCCCTCCCCCCAAAACAGTAGAAGGACTAAAGGAATAAATGAAAAGCAGAGTCTTATAAGGAGAAATAATAACATGCTCTCAGTAAAGTAAATTGTTACCAATATCTCATAGGGTATTTGGACTTTAGGTAGCTGTGAGTAAGGAAATGTTCAGCATTCAAAATGTGGACAGAGCTCTTGGAGAAGAGTGGCAATGACAGCATGGTATGAAGGGAGCAAGACTATAATGTGTCTCTGTTCACTAGCAGAGATACTAAAATAGCTTGTCTTCTAGTGCCAGATGTTCACTAATGGCACTTGACTCTATGGCCCTGTTTCTGTTGACATTGAGTATGCAGCTGCTTGATTTCTTCCATGATTAGCTGAGGCTGAGGTATAAAGGGGGCTGTCCGAAACATCATCCAGATAGGAAGGCTGCAGTGAATGCACAAGGCAATTTGAAGAAGTGACACAGGCTCACTTGACTGAAGGAGCAGAATGATATTACTACCAAAGTGTGTCATCTAGTACTCTTCTGCCTTTCATTGCTTTGTGTGTTTGAACAGCTCCATTGCAATACATGAGAAGGTATACTTTTAAAATAACATCAAACAGAAGTTAAGCAACCAGTTATCTCATTTGTTTATTTAGTAAGATTCTGAAGTTTTGAGCTTCCTAAATATTTTCCCTTTCTATTGTTCTTGTTTCTTTAGAAATAACTAAATAACATTGCCCACTTTCTCCTATGTAGGACAAATTCTAGTTGAACAGAAAAAAAAAAAGAAACTTTAATTCTTGAAAAAGTAAAATGTTGGGGCTTCTGCTTTCCTAAGCCATAAATGTCAGAAATCCTCTCAGAAAATATGAGAGGATTATCTAGCATGTATAAAAAGTTTCCAAAGCCAAACGAGTTTGATAATAATTTCATAGGGAGATTTAACCCTTAGGATCCCAGGTGCAAGGTGCTGGTTTTCTGTTTATAACTCATTTGATGTAGATCTGCAGTATCCTTTGGCACTTAAATTCTTTTTTCGGTTGATACTCTTGCAGCTGTTCAATAAAATATCCTTTTTGCCTTGGACTAATTGATTTCTGCCTGATTTCGTTCTTTTTTTTTGGATCTAAACGTTAAGACATAATTGCTTTATTCTGATTCTTCATCAGACGTGATCTCACTCTCTTTTTGTTCTCTATTTTATTATGCCAAATCATTCCAGCTGGGAATATGAATGCTTTTCCAAAGTTAAAAAGAAAATACATTCAGATAAGCAAACAGGAAAATAAATTTTCATCGCTCATGATTTTCATGTTAGATAATCATCTCATTGCAAATAACCTTGGAAAGGTACAATTGTGTTTGTGAATGATAGAGTGAGGAATGTTAGCAAGAGAATTCCTACCCATTGATCTTCGTATGGCATTTCAAATTGATAAAGGTGACTCCTTAAAGACTATCTTGTTTGACAGGTGAGGGATAGTTTAGGAAAATTTTGCCTCTCAATTTTGAATGAAATTAAATTTACATTCAAATTAATCTGCACAGGTACTGTATCCATTATCTGCCATCATTATACATTTAGCCTACTTGTAACTTTGACATGAGAAACAGTCCTACTTTGTAATTTTTCTTTGTTGGGACAAAATCTGCAGCTTTGTTCTTCTTCTGTAGTAAACTTCAAAGCTGAAGATCTAATCCCTTGGTGTTCTATTTTACCCTATTTTGTATTTTATTTTGTAAATGTCCATTTCCGTATCATTTCACATAAAATAAGCTAGGATTTAAGGTGGTACCCTGCCAAAAAGTCACAGCAGGCACTGATTTATACACACTGTAGACCTCATCCAGTATATTTAACATGTTTATTATTCTGTCCTATCATTATAAAAAAAAACAAAATATGTTTTATTGTATCTTGTAATCCACCTTCAATGGCTCACCATCCACCCACTGTTAAAACTTCCTATCTTGTCTATTATAAGCAGGAAGTAGGACGGAAAATGTATTCGTGTGAAAAGACAAAAAGGATATTCCTTATAAAACTGATCCCTTATCACCTCACAGGATGTTTTCACTTCTGTGCCTGGTTTCTCACAACATATAAGTCAAATCTTTGCAAAACCAACAGTGAACTAATTCCCATTGTTTGCAATTTACTAATTCAGCTAAACATGACAGCTTTCTTGCTTCCGTGTATCTTATTCTGACCCACTGGCTCTTATTCTTTGTTATATTTTGTTCCGATCATTGGATCAAGCTGCCCATCAACACTGGTAAATACTTCTAGTAACAAATATAAGGAGAATGAAGGATTCTTTTTTTCTCCTGTTGCAAATATTCGTTACTAAAATGTGAACTGAGGACATTGTATTTGTTACTGAAATGAGTCAAACATGTCACATTATTAGACAGTTAATGAGATAATGTTTCTTATTAGCATGAGATAATATTTCTGAAACAATATTTTTGTCAATGTTTTCTTCTTGAACACTGTTGACTTTTGCCAAACTTCTGGCATATGTGTCATCAAAGTAATATTCTTAGACATTAACTAATGAAGAAATTGAAACTGTGTGTATTCTTTTATTATTTATTATTATAAGAAACAGGTGTATTCTTTTATTGGGCCCCTTATCTTGTAATGTCGTAATGGATTCTAAATCACTTCTTACAAAGAAAAAGAATATGCTATTCAATGTGTGAATGAGCAAAACAGGACTTAAGTCCCCTCATTTGTACAAAGAAAAATTTAGAAAATAAATATTAGAAATTTTGTTATGCCAAAAAACAATCTAATGTTAAACTGTACATGCAGCATCCAAAATTTTTTCACTTACGATAGCCACTGTACTCAGTGAGATACCAAAGTCAACTTTAAGTTATAGCTGTGCATTTTCAAATTTCCACATTCATGCCTTTGCCAAAAATTAGAAGGTTATACATCTTGTAAAACAGATATGACAGAAAATTTTATATTATTAGTACTTACATTTTAAATAATATTATATTCTACATACTTTATAAAATATATTCTCAAACCATCTTCCTGAGAATGAACAACAGGGAGTTTTTGATACAGAGAATTTGTATTCCTGTTCATGCTGTCAACAGTTTCGGCAGCGATTACCAAGAGCTGATTTTTACATTTAATTTTCATTGAAAATTAAATAGTTTTATACTTACCAATCAAGCTTTTAAAAAAATAATTAAAATGTAAAGATGCTGCAAATAAGTCATATTTAGGCACTCTGTTTGTATGCAGATTCTTTAATAAAATTTTGTTTAATTTCAACTTTCCTTTTTGAAAGATCTTGGTAGTTATTTCACAGGTGCGAAATATGACCTCCCAGTCACACCAACAGTAAGAATTGCTTAAGGCTTTTTTAACATTCAGACAAGCACTTCTTGGGTACATCTAGAAATACACCTTTCAACTTTGCAGCCGGGACCTCAAAATACAGTTATAAGCAAACAAGTACAATTTCATTCCTATATGTTATGCAAGTGGATGTGGATGAGTCTGCACTGAAGCTCATTCATATACATTAGCTGCCATGATATAGCCCAGTCATTTATTACCCAGCACAGTTTTCTTGCATGTTTTCTCCATAAATAGACTCAGTAAGGACCCCCTTTGCCAAGGACATTCGCACAGAAATTTCATCACAGCAATGAGCTAATAAGTCTCCGTATTGTACAGATCAGAAATAAGAAAGCACCATGTCCAGTTTCATTTGAGACATTTTATTGATTAGATTTATTCACACATATAGTTTCTAGGGTAATTTTTTTTGGTTATAGGTTTTGAAACCACAAGGGTAAGCAACTATCTTTATTGTGTTAGCTGCTTATCCTTTCCTACAATACTTCCTTCTGTTCTCTGATACTTATATTAACACTCTGATAATGCTTAACTTTTAATTAGTCATTCCTTAAATCAACGGCTGTCTGACATGCATGTAACATATGTAAGCACAAGATTTCTGTTCCTCCCATTGTCTCTTCTCACTGAAGCCAGATTTTCTCAGAAGTAACCAACTGGATTACATTGCTTTATCTGAAGAATTACTTTGTTCAGAAAAAAAATAATAAAAATATCAATCACAAAATCAAGAAATCAAATAATCATGAAAGACAACTGTAAAAAATACAAGCATGTGCAAACTCACTTCTAGTCTGATTCTCAAACTAAATTGAAAATCTTTGTGTAACATAAAATTCTGAAAAAGATACTTCTCATTCTGGCTTTTTAAAATGTTTTTCAAATGTTGCTGAAGTTCAGATACATTTTCTATTTAAATATAGAAAAAATCACTGAGAAACAAATAAATATTACATATAATTTTATTTTAATTATTTTAAATATATATTGGTCACCACTTCTTTGGACAACAGTAACTGTCCAACAGCGGTCTAAGAATGATTGTTATTGAAAGGTAATTGCATTTCTAGTATTAGAAAAAGTCTTAGTCACAATTTAGTCTGGAATACGGAACTCAGATATACTTAACAGTGAACAGTGAGAGCAACGTCTGCAAAAGAGTAAAGGGTTATAGGAGAAATATGCTAATTTATTTTGATCTTACCAAAACTAAATACAAAAGGCAAAATGGGTTCATTAATTGTGTACAAGATAGCAAAATGATCAGTAATATGACATAGAGGTGGGTCTGCACATTACGGATACTGGAAGTGCTTTCAGGGTAATAGCTATGAGCGAATGAGTGCCTCTGAGCCATGAATTATCCGTTTGTGGTGTGGAAAGTGTAACTTCTGTGGAACAATGTGACTTAGCAAAGCTGAGCCCTTGAGTACAAACACCGGCTGGGGGCTGCTCGGAAGAGCCCTTTGAGAAATTACATCCTAGGAGCGGTCAGCTTACCTAGCTTCCTTCAGTAATGGCTAGAAATAGTATTATTATTATACAAATACATAGTGGAAATAAATGGCAAGGGACAAGAGTGTTCATGTTGCTGTAAGACTAAAGGAGACCAAATAAGAATTAAAACAAATTAAAAAGGGAGGTGGAAATGAAAAGTTTCGAATCATATGTTTGAAAGCAATGATGAACCTTACCAGGAGCCATAAGATTTAAAAATAAAATGAAACCAAGAAAGCCATAGAAAATTCTTAAATAACACTTATATAAAGCTTTATCATTGTATGAAAGAGACCAATCTAATTTTCTGTGATGGTAAAGGGCAAGAGCTGATGATCTGCAGGATTTTTATGAACCTTTATTTTTCTGAAATGCAACGTAAATCCCAATGCAAAGCTGGAGCGAGACCAAATACTAAGTACCTCAGAAACATGGGACTTCACTCCTCTAGAAGGTATCTTCTGTAGCTGTGTACCTCTATGCAATAACAGTGTCTAAATCACATACTTTGTGTCTGTTAAATTACTTGAAAGAGGAAAAGTTAGGGAGAATGAAAAATGAGATGTGCAGTGCTGCGGGAAGATTCAGAAGGGCTGATTTGCTGATTCATTTCTCCTCTACAGTGTACATAAAAATTTAAATGCCTGTGTACAGGACAATAAGAAGTAAGCCATTGGAATGATCATTCTTCAAGATCTCTTTAGGGATAAAAAAGAAAAATCTTTGCAAAGGCAGTAGATTAGAGACTCTGACCCAAACATGGGAGATGTACCCTGGGATTCAGTTGCTTAAATATAAACATACTTTGCCATTTGAGTTATCTCACTAACTCCTCAGCAACTTCTCCAGAAGGGTATGCATCTGCTATAAAGCCTGTGACATACCTGACAGAGGTATTTGAATAGACTGGATAGCCTGGAGCATCTCCAAGGGCTCTAGATGCCTACTCTAGACACCTTAAATTCCATACATAGAATTTCCTGCTCTCTCCATGGAAGTTTAAACTAGCATCTCTATACTCCAGTAGCACACCCTTGAAATCAATTTAGAATTTTCACGAGTAGCAAGAGCAAGAATGCTTGCAAAGGGAAAATATAGGGAAGCAGCAGTATGTAAAGGTTAAGGCCAACTTTTCAAACTTGGTGGATTGCTATCCACTTGGGCCATTGAAGGTTACGTGATGAGTCACTGACAGAACTGGGAGTGATTCCTGGGTTTCCTAAATTCCAGTCGTGTCCTCCAGCCACTGGTTCACATTCCATTTTTTGTAGTATTTAAATGATCATGTAAGCTGTAGTTTGCTACTTGTGCTCATTCCCTTTCCTCTCTTTTTCCTCTGTTACACAGACACAAAAATTTTAAAACACACACAGTATTTACACATCTATATATAGATTTGATTATATACATTTACAGTAGTCCTTATATTATCAGAAGAGCAAGCTGAAATAAGCTTTTACTGCAAGCAATGTTTAAGTACTGTAGAGATGGATCTTACCTCATACTGGGAAGAGAAATTCCCTGAACTCAAAGAATGTCACAAGTAGGATGATCATCGACCACAAAACACACAGACATCCTTTTAAATATAGATATTGTCATAGTCACTGTGAAAACTAGTCATTCAAGTAGAACTGCAAAAACAGTAGTGATGTTAAGATAATTTAAACATTTTTTTTAATTTAACAATGAACACAACGGTGTTGAAAGTAACGCATCAAATGAGTATAGAATTAGCTAGCACCAGCATTTCTGTGTTTGCTAAAATATATGGGATGAGAGCAAGTTCAAATGGCAAGGAAGGAGCATAGTAAGATTAAATATAGTACTTTTTTTTTCCTCTCTCTCTCTTGAGAACATAAAAGCATAGTGAAGAAGAAATGTGTTCAAAAAAAACTCAAAAGAAAAATGGCATGAATATTTTCTCACTGAATGAGGCATGACAAGATAATGGAGCTAGAATACTGTCAAGCTCAGGATTCACTTTCAACTAGAACTCATTGTAACTTAAAAAAATTCATTTTTCTGTGACTATAGGGAATAAGTTTGCCTTATCTTATGAGAACACAGAGAACTTTGCAGAGAGTGTGGTAAAAAAGCACCCCTCTTTTATCATCAATATATGAAAATATAGATGGAGACTAAATAAACTGAATGTTGGCTTCTGTATTATTTGTAGCTTTTCAAAGGAAAATTATATTTACTGGGATTTTTTGTTGATTTCAATAATGTCTGGACATATTAATACTAAACTGCCTTTAAGAATCTAAGATAATTGGAAGTTTCTCAATTTTCATCATTTAGTGTTGGATTTGCATGTTTCTGGATTGTTTGTTCATATCACTGTGAACAAGTTCACACATAGGTACACAATCACATTTGAAAAGAGCACCAGCAAATTAAGAAGAGCCCACTAGAACTGACTTTCTGATGCTGATACCTTTAACACGTTGTCTTGTACCCAGATATTGCATGACTCTTAGGAAATTGCTTGTTAAGACTGTGTATTGGGGAATGACACGTTTGTAAAACTACTGTCATATTTTTCATAGATCTGATGGGGAAGACCAGCCTCTGTCCTTAAGACTAGCCACTGCCCCAGGGAACAGCCTTGTAAGAACTGCCATGGGATGCCGTGGTCCATGCCAACATTTGTATCTCAGGACTATAAGAACAATTTATTATTTTCATTTTCCTTCTGTGTTTCAACAGCAACAGTAGTATTAGATGCCAATGGCACAGGTATACCAGGGCTGTATTTGACAGAAGAAAGCATTTTTGTTCCCTATGGACCATAGTGGCAAGTACACTCAAACATGGAGTCAAAAAAGGCTTAGCTGGTGCATCACGAACTCTCGTAATGATTACAGTAGCCAGGCATGGTATGCAGCGGCATGTTCCTGATAAGTCTGATGACTTGTTGGAGAACTCAGTCTTTCAACAAAGTGTAGAGAAGGGAATAGAGGATTGGGGAGGCAACACTGATGGAGACACTATAGTACAACTGTTGATAACAAAGCAAGAGTCCCAAGTAGCACTGAAATGCAGGTGCATGGAAGAGCCAATACTTTACTACAGAGCTGCTGGTTAGTTCAACACTGAAAAGATCAGAATTATCTTGAAAATTATACTTATCATTAATAAGCTACCTAGCCTGTGCTTTACTCCTTATGGTGGAAGTTTTCATGGTAAAAAAGGGCTTTGTTTATGTAGACTATGTCTACATTAGTGAACTAAAACATTCAAGGACCATTCTCTTGCCTTGAGACCATGTGGCATGGCATGGCCTGTGTGCACACAGCTGAACACTCTCACTGTGCAGAACAGGGAATCCGCATCCACATAGAGAACTGGAGACAGTCTATGGTACATGCTTCTTCCTGAGCCATGCCTGGACAACACCCAGAAAAGTGAGTCGGCCCAGTCTTACAGAGAACAGGGAATGGGCTAACAATTTTACAGTATAAACAACTGTAGGTCACTGCTCAGATGTATGCACTGATCTGTTTCAGAAACTAGTATAGCCATAGGACGGAAAACAGAATGTAGTTTAGGATTAGCTTTCTATGGAGATTTGATATGACAGAATCAAACACATTTGGAGATTATAGTCCTTTTCAAATGGATGCAAGCTCCAAACCTGGCTCACTGAAACTCCTGAGCCAATGTCCTAAGGAGGAATGTTGTATTCCCTTCTGATAGTTATCAAAGGCAATGAAGTTTTCTTTTTCTTCCAATGTCTGCTAGAAAATCTAGTATCAATTTATAGTGATGAGTTACTGTCTGTTTTATGAATATAATGCACAACTTTCAGAACACTCAGACAAATTCAGATTTTTCTCTCTGACCAGAGAGAACTATGGCTCACTCTGCAGTATTAAACAAGTTTCCAGTACAATACGTGACACAGCTTAGTAAATCTGTATGCTAGGCATTACAAATGTCCTGGTCTCAGGGCAAGATTTCTTGTTTATCTTCACTTTCGTGCCCTTCATGTGACTGTTAATACTCAGACAAATGGCTCATCCAGGAGCAGACATATTCTTGATTTAGAACCAGACAGAGTCCGCGATCACTCAGTACAGTGTGAAACCTCTGACTGTTTTCCTTCTTTTCTAAAAGGGCCTCATCTGTAGCAATTCTGGCCAATTCCATGTATTCCCAGTGGGAGCAATTAAGGTATTTCATCATCAAAGGTTGACTTCTTTGGAACTGGGTTTAGTGGGATGATACTAAGCTTCCAAATCTTCTTGAAAGAGTTTTGTGGCATATGGAGCACTCATTTGTTATATTTGGCTGTTGGCTACTCAGCACCTGTTTGCTATGGTGTTCATTGTTGTCACTTCTGATGCCCGTTTTCATCTTCATCACATTGTGTGAGAGTGTCTACAAAATTTGGTCTAGCAGAGTGCATATTCGTATTCTGGTGGTCTAAGCTATCCAGCTGATGAATAGTAAAATACTGATCCTGTATATCTGACAAGCCTTTTCCAATGTGTCCCTCAGGACTACAAAGTTGACAGCATAGCATAATTTAGAACAGTAAACTCTTGTATAAAAAAGTATTGTGCAAATGATGAAAAACATGGATTATGACCATGCCTTAGCTGATGCAGTGTCTTCTTTCACAGTTACTGCTTGTTGTAAATATCAGTAATAGATTATTTGCTGTTTCCATCTATAAAATACACTGCATCGTTATTAGAAATGAGGAAAAATCTAATAACTCTAGGTCACAAAATCTGCCTTGGATCTGAAACACTAAAGCAGCTTTAATAACAACCACATTATAATAACACACAGGCAGCATGTAGCCTTTTTATATGATAGTAGTGTGCTAAAGGAAAAGCATTCACTATAGACTGTCTCTGGAGAAGTCATTATCAGGTATCAAAAAAAAATCAAGTGTAACAGTGACAATCCCATAGCCACAGCTGCTGCTCTTTAAAGCTTCTTGAAGAATGAATTAAATGTTTGAAGTGAAGGATTCTGTCCAATTCTTTTGCAGGCATGAAAGGTGGGAACATCACTGGTAATCTTTCTGTAAAGCTTATGGAGACATGCAAAGTTTATCCATATCCAAGGAAATTTAGTGACATGACACAGGGTCAGATGAGAATGATGCTACAAGTTGACAAGAAAATTTAAAAATTGTCTAAAATGATTTATATTTTGCTGGCAGTTGAGCTCTGCTACCCACTTTGAACTGTTCAAAAGTATGTAAAAAAAAAAAAGAGATTAAACCTCTTTAGCTTGTTGATCACGTTGAAAACAAATAAGATCTGTGACAGTGGTTATGCACCTTGTATGGGAAGAGGGAGAATGGTTTCCAAGGGTAGATGTGAGATGATGGGCCTGCACATAACGTCAGTGGTTTCAAAACTTAACATTAACCTAAGATTTCCTGGCAAATAAGAGCAGAAATCTTTTAAAGAGTAACCCCAAATTATGGTTAAGGAGGACTTGCTATGATGCTTGGGAAACAGAAATGCTACATGACATGATTTAAAGGAAACTCTAGATGTTAGCAGGTGGGAGTTTGACTGTGCCTGCAGAACTTATTAGAAGATAACATAACTTCTTACAGCAGAAGCTAGAAGAACATGCATATGACCAACATAAATCAGAACAAAAGTATATTTTGAAAGGAACTTGCTGCTAAAAATGGCCAATAGCAGACACCTATTAAGCATTTAATATACTAGCAATATGAAGAAGATTTCTATTCTGTGAACTTACCAGGTTTCACTGTACCTCATGCGAACTTTTACCGCCTTCTGTAATTTCAGTCAAGGAGTACCACAGTTTCTTGATGTAGTAAGGAAAATTTCTCTTTGATGCTTTTGGATCTTAATCCTTACTAACTTTGTCTGATGCCTCCAAGGTCTTATATGAAAAGTGTGAGCAATCAATCCCAAATCATCTTCATGTCATTCATGATTTTATAGACTTCTATCATATTTTCTCTAGCATATCATAAATAAGTTTTCTATCACATCTCCACCTAAGATATACTTTTTCCTAAATTCCAAGAAGGACAACTATCCTGTGTAGTCATACTCTTTGCAGGAATAATTCCATGCCTTTGATTCTCTTCATTATGTGGCCATGAACCCATTATTGTTCTTTCCCCATTCAGCCACATTTTACTATTCAGTAGCAGGGTTGTTAGAATAGGTAACCCTTACATTTAAAATCCTGTTCTCAGTGCAAGTAAAATTTTCAGTACAGTTCCTTCAATAAAGCTTTTTGCCTGAATGAACAGAGCAGAATTAGATATTGAGGTGTTTGGAGAAGGAAATTCATTTCTATTTAGTAAAGAAAAGAAACATGGAAAAAGGATATTTTTTTCTACACTAATAACTTCTACTTTATTCTGTGGTACATATCATTAAGGCATAAAAAGACTAACAAAAAAATTAATTTGTCTCATCTAAACATAAAGGAAATGTGTATTTCATTTATGCTAAAGCTTAAAAATTAATCATTTTGCTTTTTTAGCACTAATTTTGATCCAGTGCATACTATTTGAATTTAAATACAAACTATATATGATGCATTTTCTATACAGAAATTAAAATGAAAACATTGCAAGAGTTCATCTTGAGATTAATACTAGGGATATTTACCTTTTAAGGATAAACATTTTCCTTCTCCCTCCCTCTCTTATAAAGAACATCCCATATTCCATTTATGTGTCATGTAAGGGAAAGTTTGAAATGGATAGCATCCACATAAACATTGTTTTCATGGGATGAAATCTTGCTGAAAAGACCCAAACTTTGGCTCTTCTGACAGTTTTCTCAGCAGCAAATTTCATATTTACCGATTCTAGACCAAAATCAAAGGTCAGCTCAAATCAGTTCATCATTCTGATTCACCATGGGAGAAATAATTTTATCAACATGGAGAAGATGGTGTAGAGGTATGAACAGGCAGTCAGGCTTCCCAGAATGAGGGGAAGGAAAACCAATGTAAGACAGCGCCCTAGATGGGAGAAATTTATACCGAATCACAGCCCTGGAAACTAACAACAAGGCTCCAAAAAAAAAAAGAAAAATGTTTTCATTTCAAGTTGTCTTGAGACTAAAGTGAATTTCACAGCTGAAATAAACATTTTGAAAGTTTGAGACTTTCTGTGTAGAACTGTGAAGCAAATCAAAGCTTCTGGTTTTTTGCATTTGCAGGCTGCGTGAGTGAGTGTTAAACACAGGAAGAAACTAAACATACTTCATGGAGTGCACAGAATAGATGATTGCCATATATTGTCACTAATAAATTTTACTTCAAAGGACCTCTGAGTAGTATTTACAGAACAGAATTTTAAAACAAGGTGGTCATCGATGTCTTGAATTTCTCCCAAGAAGCCTTATTAAAGCTTTACACAAATTTTCATTCAGGCCAACAACTCAGCAAGGAGATGACTGTGATCCTTAGGAACTTTGCTGTGTTTTATTTTTGTAATGTTTTGAGAAGATTGCAGAAGGACTTCTGCCTTGTGGAAATGGGCCTTAAAGTCTAGAGGAGAGAGTGAGTTTCAGAGAAGAACTGAGGTGAGAAATGAGAATTTATAAAAAAATATGTCAGATCCTATGGGATTTCTACTTGAATACTTCAGAAGTCTGATCAGTGAGAAAAAAGACTTGGATATCAGTAAAAGAATATGTAAGGGCATTCATTCCCAAGGTGGAATTCTGGAAGATCAACTCTCATCTATCTTAGCTAAAGGCTCTTTTATTTCTTCAAACTGACTTGTGTACCAGACCTGTTGTCAGGCAACAATAATATATATAGCAGCTTTAAACCAAGAATTTGTTGGGAAATGTTAGTTGTTTTTTTTCAAAAACTTTGTACAGAAATAACCACAGCAACCCTGAAGTGCCAAAAGGCAAATTTGGAAAGTAGTTAGGGGTTAGTCTATCAGCAAAAACTGCAGAATGTATTACTGCATATAGTCAAACTTGTGCCTAAAGTTTATTTTGTCTCACAATATGGACACTTTGAGGCCCAGACATCAACAGGTAAGTGTGCAGGACAGAAACAGTAATAGCTATTTAACATTGAATTTAACAAATGCTTATGTTAATATGACTGTATTGTCATTTTGTAAATATGATTGTACTGGTTACATCTTTACTCTGAAAACGCAATGGCTGTGATGATTGCAGAAATGTTCCTGGCAAATTGATGGAGACCCAGTAGACGGAGCAGACACATAGTTTTATGTGGATGAGTAGTTTCTCATTGCTCCTGATAGACAGCATGCAACTAGGACAACATAAAATAAAAATTATTTTAATATGGCTTCTAGGAAAATGAGGCTTGAGAATGTTTTGTAGGTTAGAAATGTAGAAACACGAAAAGGAAAAATCAGACTGCAGTGGAAGCAACAATTGAATGTCATTGCATTACACAGTCATTCACACAGATCATTTGATTCTAACAGCAAAATGAGTAATGTTGCTTTCCAGATATCACTCTTGGCTGAAGCGAAACCTCTTGGTAGTACTAAAGCTTCATATGTCACTAACAGTATACTACATCTTCTTCTAACTGTAGAGACAATTAAGTCTGAGTTGAAAAAGGGTGTATTTTTCTCTGTGGAACTATTATCTCAAAATACAGATGTTTCAAAGTGTTTCAAAGAAGCCACTTGTTACTGCACAGTCATAGGAGAGCAATCCATTGTCTGCCTGATGATTGTTTTCAAAACAGAAATGAAAATTGATACAGAAATACCTGAGAAAGCAAAAAGATCCTGAAAACAAATTATATTAAATGTAATTATGGTATCACTTGCAGAAGATAATGCTGTGCTTAGTAGTGAGTAGAAAATCAGTGATTTTCTTCTAGCGAATTTCCAAACTTTTTATAGACTGTATCATAGAGCAAAATACACTACTGGTAATTCGTCATCTTATCTTGAAGACTGTGTAAAAAATGTTATAAATCCTTGTCCTCATCTGATAAGAGCATTTATATCTACATATTATTTCTTTTCCCAGTCTTTGAATATAAAAGTGTACTGAAATATGTTGCTAAAAGAAGAATGCTTGTATCCTGTTAAAACATCTGAAAATGTATTTTTCAGCATTATTTCTGAATGTCAGATGAGGAATACAAAATGAAAAAATTGAATTTGTTTGAGAACATCAAAAGACAGCAACAGATTCAAGGACTGAATATTGCAAATATTTTTCAAGTCCTTTGCAGTAGGGTCAAAATGTTTTATTTAGTTTTCTTTACTTGTTTTATTTTATTTTGTGATATAGAATTAAAAGTTGAATGAAGAAGAGTAGAAGATTTCTATATGCACAGGACTTTATAAAATAATTTCCCTGAAAGGTATATTGCAACAGAGGATTTTTGACAAAATTTTCTGGTGACTTATGTACTTCTTCTCTTCAATATATGCTAAGAAAATGAAAGAAACGAAATGACATTTTATTCAGTGTTACGCGCTATTTTTTAAAAAATCTAATATCTCATTTCTATTTTGGTAGAAAAGTTACAGTAATGTAATTCAGCCACACTGGGGGAAAAAAAAAGTTCTAAATACTCTAGCATTAAGAATTATAAAAGAAATACTTAAGTATTAAGAAAGTGAAGTCTTAAAACTGGATAAACAGATGGATAAGGATATGTTTGTGTATGGAATGCTATTGACAGAGAGAGGTGTTCATGTTTCTACAGTCTTCTACTTGGAAAAGTTCTACCTTCGGAATCTGGTTCTTGATAACAGTGGCATTTATTACATCTGAGGTAGTGGTGGAAAGAGTATTTACTCTGTGAAAGATTAAGAAACTTGGTAACTTGATTCTGTTAAGAAGGATTTAAAAATTAATCTGGAGACACACAAATTGATTAAACAAAGAATTCTACTGAAATTCATTAAAACTGGTAATAAATACATTTTAAAACAACTTATGTATATAACTGAATGCAAATTTAAAAACATCAGAAATGCATAGAAGAAAAAATAATACATGACACAAAGATGAAAGGTGTCTTCTTAAAATGTACTTCAGTTACACTGTTGTCCTTATTTTACCAGTTTTATTTTAGGTTAGCTTGCCTTTAGCTGAGGGAAGTCAAAGCAGTGGATAAATATAGTAAAATCTTGCAAAATGGGAGATAAAAACAGTGTTATAGACTCAAAAACTGACTGAAAAAGGAACTAAGATACGCCATCTATAAGGACTCCTTAAACCTGTGATACTTGGGATAAAGAGGAGTGCAGTCGCTACAGAAACAGTCCATCAGTAGAATGCTTTCTCTAGTACAATATGTTTGCAGAAGTCAGAGAACTGACAGAAAAGCGAGAATATGCTAACTTCTGAAAATGGTAAACATAATAAAGTTAAGAGGATTTTTTCCCTTCAGTTTTTGAGAAAAAGGAGCAGAGAAACTTGACCCTGATGCTAGGAAGTACTTGACATAAGTTAATGAACTGTGGGTGTTGCTGTACAAGAAATTTAGTATAATTCTCATGATATTATAGTATTTTATTACGGTGTCTGTTGAAAATTTACTAAGGTAGAATTGCTCAGGCCGTTTGCTAGGATTGTTCTGAGTGACTAACAAAGTGCAAGGTTAAACTGTAATAACAGTAACAACAATAATAAATTCATAAGTAGTGATATAGAACTGATACAAATGTAGATGAATATTTCAGATATTCTGTAAGAAAAAGGTAGTGTTTAATTTATTAGTGCTCCAGTCTTTGCTGGAGACAGCTGCAGCACTGTTGTTAGCTTATATCACCATTTCTATTTAGTAGACCTGTGACTGTGTGGTAATAATTTCAGACTAACTAGTTACAGATGAACGTAACAAAGTCACAAACATTCAGTTAGGTGTCCTTCAGCCTACATTGCTCTAGGGAAATAACTCAGGGTGCCAAGCATCCTGAATGTAATTCTGTGCTACTGCTGAAAGATTTCTGTTACTCATGCCAAAGAGACCAGAGGCACTCTATTAACTTGAAAGTAGATCTGCACAGTAAAATTTGAAGTCTGCATCAACAAGAAAACATAAAATAAAGAGAGTTGTTATAGAATCACAGAATTGCTTATGTTGGAAGGGACCTCTGGAGGTCATGTGGTCCGAACCCCCTACTCAAGCAGCGTCATCTGGAGCAGGTTGCCCGGGGCTGTGTCCAGTCAGGTTTTGAATCTCTCCAAGGATGGAGACTCAACAACCTCTCCGAGATACCTGTTTCCAGTGTTTGACCACCCCCACAGTGAGAAAAATGTTTTTTTGTGTTCAGATGGAATTTCGTGTGTTTTAATTTGTATCCATTGCCTCTTGCTCCACCAGCAGGCACTAGTGAGAAGAGTCTGGCTCCCTTTTCCTCGTTCCCTGCCATCAGGTTTTTATACATATTAGTGAGATCCCCCCCTGGGCCTTCTTTTCTTCAGGCTACACAGTCCCAGGTTTCTCTGCCTCTCCTCATATGACAGTAGTCTTTCTGGTCCTTTGCTGCATTTGTTTCAGTATGTCCATATCTTTCTTACACTTTTTCCCCACTTATATCTTACTTTATTTCCTGTACCAAAGCTTTGCTGCTTGGTTGTCCTGCAGAAACCTTCTAGGAAGGATTCATTTCTAATTCCAGATAGCAGAGACACAGTGGAAATTTAAAAGTGAGGAAAACTGTCTGAATAGCCATTGCCAGCTCTTTGCTTGAGATCTGACATCAGTAATCAAGTTTCCTGAACCCTACAGGGACACTTAGAGGAGACATGGCCATTGCAGAGTATGTAAATGAAATCTCCGAGTTGTTCATTGCGGAAGAAACTCTTGACTTTCTTAAGCACAATAATTTTGGGAGGTAGTGGGCAGGTTAGTGTGTGACTTAGCAGAGGATCTGTCTGAAATCAAAGTTTTTATGGAAGTATTGTGGTATGAAAGACTGAACATCCTGTAAGAATTTGCTAGGACTGAAGATGGTGTTGAACCTGTCACGTAAAATTCCCTTTATGTCTGAACACCAGAGGATGGCAAATGTGACACTAATCTTAAGAAAGTCTGAGGTATACAGAAAAGTAACCAGAAGCTTATAAAGATTAGTGGACTTCTGGATAAATTTGACTTGTATTGCGAAAAGCCAACATGTCTTCTGTGAAGGGAAGTCCTGCTTCAGAAAATTCTTGAAGCTCTTGAAAGAGGTCAATAAACACGTGCATATGGATGATCTAGCAAAAAATAACAGTCTTTCACCAAGTGCTTTGAGAAAATTAAACATCCATAGGAAAGGAGAAATGAGAAAAAAAGAATATCATAGTAGTCATAACATTGCTTCTGCATTCGTTTGCATGCTTATGACCACTGCTTGCATTTCTGCTTTCTTTAGATGGAAGAAACTGCCCCTCCATGTGAATTTAGTCCATGTTTCAAAGGTACTGAAGTTTTTATAATTTAAAAAGGACTTTCAAGATACAGAAAAGATCTGTGCAGGAACCAGTGAAACCTGAAATACATGGTACTTATTCTGGGACATTATTTTTTTTTTATAAGGAGCGAAAAAAATGTCAAGTAAGCTGGAAAAAATCCATAAAGTGGGAATCATTCAAAAGATTTTGGGTTTCTGACAATTTACGTGTGAAAAGTGCTTTTTAATCTTCTCTTTCAGGTACATAGTGAGACATTTTTATTTCACGCAACAGGGTTCTAGGTGAAGAGAACTTCTTTGCTATTGACAAACATTCTGTGCACATGAGCTATTCAAAACACAGAGGTCATTAAAAAGTGATCGAAGTAAATAGAATCTGCATAGCTTTTAAAAAGTAATTGTGTCATTACCATGCAAATCCTTACAATTTTATCACTTAGTTGAACCACTTGGCCTATGAGACTGGGAGGAAATATATCAGTATTGAGAAATAGCTACACAAGGATTTTGTAAGAAACAGGAACATAGCATAAAGGCTAACATACATACTTGTCAAAGACAGTGATGCTATGAATCTGTATCCAAACAGAGACAGAAAGACTAACGCAGCTCATTTTCAGAACATATAAAAATAACAATTAGTATGACATCTGCACAGTTAACAAATAGATAGTGCAATAAATCCCTCTCTTTTCCAGTTTTTTTGCCTTCTTTTTTTTTTTTCTTCAAAATGGAAAGATTGTCTGAATAAAGAACGGTAGTTTAAAGAATTATCCCTAACAGATAACTTAAATTCTTGTGCATTTCTAAGTTGGCCTGGGCAAATTCTTTTATCAGCAGTGAGTTATTTGAAGAGGTTTAGCTAAACATGAATATTAAAAGCTTTTCTACATTCAATTAATTTCTATATATATATATATATATCTTCTATAATGGTTAGTAGGGCTAGGCCTCTATGCTTTCTGCAGAAGATGGGTAGTGTTCTTGAAACCATTACGTTGTTTTACAGAAGTTAAAGAAACCAAATTTAAAAAAAGACATTTCTAAAAATCTGTGTCTGAACCTACTGTTGCGAATGATGTGAATTACACGAGTACAGACAACATGCAGCTGAGAATTTACAGAAAAAGTTTAACACGGTACAGTATTAAAGTCCTCAATGATGATCTAAGGTGTTTAGACAAAATCAGTCTAAAATGAATTAAGCATTTGATAGAAAAACATATTCTACATTAATTCTTCCCATTTATCTTGTATTATATGAACTCTGTGAGAAAGTATATGAAAGAAGAATTGCCTGTATTTGTTTTCTTTAGATTTCTAGGTTGTCTGTATGCAACTAAGCATGTTACCATGGTTTAGGCACCTGTATGGTTCAGGATGTTTGAAGTCTGTGTTTGAGAAGTGTGTTTAAGCATAATGTACAAGGAGCTAAACACTCCAAGGTGTCTGTGATGAAATTCATCTCACCTAACTGTAGATATGTGCAGTGTAGAGAGGTACACCTGAATTGTTCGAATTCTCCTCACAGTCAAAAAAGTAGGTCCTTTTAAGGTGTAATTTTATCTGATCTAGTTTAGACATTCAATTTCAGGTGAGATTAATTGACTTGCTGGCGTGACTGTTTCATTTCACAGATTATAAAGAGTTAGCTGGTGAACACACGCTACACCCTCATGCACACCCTGTTTGGGGATGATACAGACACTTAGGCTCAAAACAGCCAGCACCAGACACACAGGCTAGTTGACACAATTAGCTGAGATGTGGGTGGTTGTATTGTAAGTATCTAAAGTTAGGTGTTTAATTAATCTCTGTATTTACTTTGTAACTGTTAAGGGATATTAAGAGCATGGCCAGTACCTCCAGCAAACCTGACACAGGACTCCCTCCTGCCCCACCATGGCACTCCAGTCTGGGTGCCCTAGGGTTTCTGACCAGGCTGAGGGACTTGGCAGCCACTTTCCCATTTTCATGTTTATCCACTAGGAGAGCTGAGCGCATAGCCCAGAGACACACACGCAGAGGACGGTGGCATGGCCAGTCACACAGGTGGTGACAGAGAAGGCACTGTGTCAACAGCACATACATGTAGGACTCACACCAGACATAAGCACAGGCTTACAAGTCAATTCCTTCTTTTGGGGTGGCAGACACTGAAGGTCAGTGGTACACAGGCACAGCCACACATATGATGCTCTCCAGGTTCACAAGCACACGCACAGTTTTGGAAACCCCAAGTATTGGCACAGGCCCTCTGTCTGCCTCTGACCCTTTGCCCAGACCCCAGACTCTCTTACCCACCCAACAGGTCCCCTATTCACTGTCTGGTCCAGCTCAGTGCTCACTGCAAAGAGGCTCATGCACTCACACACTTGTCACGTGGGCACCCCCCCACACACAGGTCCCCCTGAATACCAGCACAGACCCTCTGTTCACCTGATATCCCTGCCCAGACCCAGTGCTGCAGGGGTAAGTCCCACTTACTCCTGTAGCTGACGTCACAGGTCATGGGCACCCACCCCGCCCCCGTCTGACTCCAGTAGCTGGCATCCAGTCTGTGCAGGCTAGTCCCCCCAGCAGCTGCCACTCAGTCCTTGCAACACTCACGCATACAGAGTAGAGGGTGAGACTACACAGAAAGATAACTAAGGAAAAATTTAATAAGAAGACAGGACAGACTGCGATGATCAAGCCCAGGGCTCATTTAGACAAGCGTACTGACCAGCTCCATTTTGTATGAAACCAGTCCCTTTTATAACCTATTCTGTCTGTTCTCCTCTTTGTTCCTTGTCCTGCACATTGGCTCTCCCTTGTCATAGTGTCATTGACCCTGTCTCCAACATCCTGCAACCTCAGGTTTGCATCCTTACCAATTGCAATGTCCAGGTTTTCCTGCAGTTTCTTGACACCCATCAGTTAGTATGGCTGATCAGGTTAATTTCTTGTCTTCCTTTCCGCTGTGTTTCTCTGCTAGGTTCATGTCTCTATGCATATTTCGTTTATAGCTTCTACCTTTTCCTCAGTATCCCATTTGACAGGGTCCTTCATCAGGCAATTTTAAGGAATTAAACATTCCCATATTCCACATACACTTATCAATTAGTGTGAGCGACCAGGTTTGGTTCTTGTTAGTGCCTCCCTTATTTGTGCATCAGGTTTGTGTTTCAATGTTCTTGTTTATGGCTTTCCCCTTTTCTTATTATCCCCTTTTGCATTAAAATGCTTCTTGACCAGATACCCTTAAAGGAGCAGACACTTTCTCCTTCCACATACCCTCACAGTAACATTATGATTAATTAAATCATTTGATTCCAACATGTCCTGCATGGTGCCATTCTATAAACCTGGCAAAAATCAAACAGCTTACTAGCATATTACTACACAATGATAAAATTTGAAAAACATTGTATTTCACCGCATGCCAATTACTTCAAATTTGATATGGCTTCATACTTTTTTATGCTTAGGCTGAAGTAGAGCCTGAAGTTTTGAGAGACACTCCACTTGCATTATCTGTTCCTCCGTGGCAAGAAGGAATCAGAGATTTTGACAATATTGTAGGGTGCATGGTTTAGATAGAATTATGATTCGCTTGGGATTACATATCATTCAACACTAGTCAAAAAATTGACAAAAGTGGTTAGAAATGTGACCTGCAAAAAAGTGACCATGTCCATTTGATGACCCATTGGAACTATGTTGTGATCAGGAAATGTGAACCATATGCATTCCCATACATATTTTCCCCACTGAGAAGGGGATCTCTTCAACAACAATGCCTCTCATTTTACCACAGAGGGAATGGGTCAGCTCCTAAAACACACATTGTCAAGAAGAAAGTGGCCTATAGGGAAATATACAGGTGTAGAGCATAGTAATCTATAGATTTTTATGTCTGGAAAATTTAATGATGAAGGTAAAAAATAATAATCCTATTTCTTATGGAAAGATGACAATACAAGAAATCACTAAGATTGAACAATATTTAAAAAAATATGAAGTCCAGGAACCATATTTTTCCTTTTTAAAATTGCTTTGCTTGTGTTTTTATGTTTAATCCTTTCTTTGTTTCAAAATAATACCTTAGGGTTATTACATACTGAAGGCTGATTAAAGCTGTTCATGACAAACAAGTGGCAGAACCAATGACCTGTAATACATTTCATTTCCCTTAGATGTAATCCATCAGTGGCCCTTGGCAGTATTTAGATATCTTCAGTATGAGTATAGGGATATATGCAATTACAAGTTTTGATAGTGAAGAAATATTTGCAAAGGCAATATATGTAATGTCAGTCAAAAATTCTAGAATACTAACATATTCTTTCTTTATTTTCAGGACCTTTCATGCTAGTACACATTGGGCTAACAGATTTTTACTTCACAAAAATCTCTAGTGAATGCAGCCCTTAAAACTTCTTTTGAGATGCTTCACTACTTGACGATACTTTCTAGATACAGGAAAATATCTTAAAAGAAGGAACTAAAGTAAAAACTCAGTGGCCCTTACACGTTTTGTGAGGGAAAAAAAAGACACCTGTTATTCTCAGGAATATACAAATATTTACCACAGTTCTCCTCGTTCATTACAAAACCAGTTACAAAAGCTTGCTGGAAAATCATAGCAGTGTTTAAATGAAAAAACCCTTGGGAAAATAATAAAGTAGAGCAAAAGTAACAAAATATATATACAAGGAAGCCCACGTATAAAGTTTTATTTTTAAAACAGGTATTTTGTTTAACAGAAAGGTAATTGTTTCTGTAAAGCCTGGATTCCAAAATCAGTAAGCAGCTTACTTGATATGAACCTGCTTAAAACTAGCAAAGATCTGAAAGAGCATAAGAATTTCAGAGAAGCTGACCTGGTTGTTTACTCTCTTTCTAATGCTGGAGCACAAGCCTAGAATACGGTGTTAGTGCAAAGGTCACTAATATATATGTAGTGAGCTTTCTGGAGAGCTGACTTTTTATCATATTAATGAACCACATTTATCATTGTCTTATAGTTACTAGTTCTATGAAAATACATTATTTAAATCATGAAAACTTTCATCTGACTTTGAGCGTAATTAGCTTCTGAGAGAATTTTTACTTTGCTTCACTGAAACTGGTATAAGCAACATGAGAATCAGTGTCTTTGCCTCTAAAGGTACACTCACACTTTGTGTTATTCTTGGATTTGATTCTATACTTTGAAGTTTCATCTGATATTTCATGAAATTTCACATTTGCTAGTCTGGGTGCTCCACTGGGGTCCAAAATCCCCAGCTGTCCCAGGGTGGTGCAGCTGCCCCGGCCACCAGGACATCCCAGAATAAGCGCTGCATGCTTTGAGGAAACCTCCCATTCTGCTGTTATCTTGATTACTAAACCAGTGATTTAGGCATCAGGTACTCTCTGGCCACAACTAGACCATCTGCTGCCTAAATGACAGGTCAGGACAAGCCCTGCAAGCTTTGGTAAAAACTCCCATTGTGTTGTTATCTTGATCACAAGTACAGTAGACTGGATCTGCTGCCTGAATGGTCTTCCAGAATGACTCAGCATGAGTTGTGGCCAGAAATGAGAGTTTTGACCAAAGTCAACCACCTCGCATTCCTATACATAGTGATACAAAGCCTGAGGAAGGCAGGATTACTTATTGCAACAAGGCAGTTGTACACTATGGGCATGGAGAAATGGGACTTCCTTTTGCAGTAGCAGCAGCCAAAACTCAGTTTTGAAACTGATCCATTTCACAGCACTCTTTGTACATTGTGGTGCTTTCAGAAATGAGGGAGCTGTGGAGAGAGAGGCTAGAAATAGCCAGAAATGAGGTTGCAGTGCCTGGGAGGAGCTGTTGTCCAAGACCCGATACAGCTCATATAATTACAGAAGTATATATTGAAGCAACAAAATGAATTCTACCCTAAATATCTCTCTTGCTCTCAGTAATGTGTAATAAGAACTAAATGGTATTCCTGCTCAAAATGAAATGTAAGGAGTTGAACAGAATGCAAAAAGAGATGACAACTTACTGTTAGAAAATCATCCAGTTAATGCAGTTAACCACTAGTATTGAATGTACAGGTTATCATGGAGAAGTTTTCACTGCTTTTGCTCTAACAGATGAGTTCTATAGATGATTCTTTTGTCAGACTTGTCCAGAAAGCCATGCTTGCTACTAAAAAGTATGTAAAAAAATCATCATTGATTTTATTTTATGTTGTAAAGTCACAATAAACTATGGTGTCACAATGCATAGTGAAATTTCTAATAGATAACCCACACTTACAAACACTGATGTAAAAATTCTAATTAGTAGCTACTATTAATAATTTATTCTTTGAAAACAAGCAAATAATTTATTTATTTTTATACATTTGGGACAATAAAACACTGAAAACTATTAAAATCAAATAATTTCCTCAATTTTATTTCATCATGTATATTTAGAGGCAGAAGTAGCGTTGAGAGATTGACAACACACTTCACCTTATGCAGGGAGAGGTAATTATCCCTTGTCGATTAGACACTAAATCACTGTGCTACAAGCAGCTGGTGATGCATAACCATCATTATAATTTCAGACTGTTGCATCATTTCTCCTAGTTTTATTCACCAGTTTTAGAGGCAGGAGAAGGTATTTTTATGGCAGGAAATTTAGTGAACATGTGGAAATAAAAAAAAACAAGTAGAAGAAAGTGTACTATAATTTTAAGCTGGAATGATGGTTATGCAGCACCAGCTGTTTATAGTTCAGTGATTGAGAATCTAATTGACAAGGAATAATTACTGCCTCTCTAAACAGGGTGAAGAGTGTTTTTGCTGTGATAAGGTTGGAGAATGGCCATATGAGGAAGGACCCAAATGTTTGACAGAAACAATTTTGTCTTTTCCTTCTGTTTAATAGCTTTAACATTTGAGGCTAAATTCAGTTCTGGATTGTATCTGTATATCTCCACTGATGTCAGTGGGTTTGCCTTTGCATAATGAAATTTGGAAGAGCAAACTGACTTTGCATGCATATTTGAAGCGAAATACTACACTCGTGATGTGTTTGCGTGGTGGTCTAGCATGCCAATCAAAAACAGACCTTGGTTTTGTTAATGTGTTTAAACCAGAGAAATTCTGCATAAGTCAATACAAAGACAGAAGGATCTATGACATTATGTAACAAACTCTTTTCCCTTTCTCTAACTGAAGAGTTTCTGGTTGGTATTTGACAACAGATCTCTCAAGAAAGTCAGGCTGCCATGAAAGGAAAATACGACTGAATCATCTGACAGCACAATTTGAATAGTCATTGAACTAATGTCCTAGGACGATTGAAATATTTGGCTAGATATGACATTTGGGAATGACATGAAATGCAAAGTGAAAAAAATCCTGTGACACTAAGGAAAAATACCTTGAGTAATTGTGATACTTGTAGAAAAATGGCGTATTTCATAAAAGCTACTACCCAGTCCTGTAAAAGCTACGTAACAGTATTTCACACTTTTTTTTGTGTCTATCTGCCTTGCCTTAGAAAAATTTTACAGTGGGAGAAAGATATAAATATATTAAGTTCCTACAGACTTCATATAATTATATGGCCAGGTGAGGAGAAACACCTGTACGATGATGTTTGTGTGGTTTGTCAGAGATTTCACTTGAAGGCATCACTGTATAATAGACGGCCTGATTTCAGTTTGTCTTACTTTCAAATTACAAATTCCTATGATTTAATCCTATCACAGAGTGATAATCCCCTTGTTGCCTGATATATAAAGGAGTCAAACAGGTGAGCACTTTATATGTAATATGCGACTGTTCTTTCATTGGTAATTTCATCAATGTTTATCAGCCATCCCTTAGTCGTTGTTTTGTAAAACTTCTCCTCCATAACTTAATCCTTGAAGTTACCCTTCTATAGACAAGTTTTCTTGGCCTACAGGCTTTTTATTCCATTTCCTCCTCCTGCATTCACAGCTGTGCCATGTAAGTATTATTCCTGGTCTTTAATACTCGGCGTGTAACCTCTTACTCCTCCGTATGATACTGGAACTTCAGACCAGTTTACCATCCGTTTACCAGTTTACCAGCTTGGGGAACAGTGGCTGGAAGGCTGCCTGGTGGAAAAGGACCTTGGGGTGTCTGTCTATAGCCAGCTGAACATGAGCCAGCAGTGGTCCCAGGTGACCAAGAAGGCCAACAGCATCCTGATTTGGGTCAGGAATAGTGCGGCCAGCAGGAGTAGGGAGGTGATCGTGCCCCTTTACTTGGCACTGGTAAGGCCACACCTGGAGTACTGTGTTCAGTTTTGGGCCCTTCACTACAAGAAGGACATTGAGGGGCTGGAGCATGTCCAGAGAAGGGCAACCAGGCTGGTGAAGGGGCTAGAGAAGAAGTCTTACAAGGAACGGCTGAGGGAGCTGGGGCTGTTTAGCGTGGAAAAGAGGAGGCTGAGGGGGGACCTTCTAGCTCTCTACAACTACCTGAAAGGAGGTTGTAGTGAGGTGGGTTTTGGTCTGTTTTCCCAGGTAACAAGTGCTAGGATGAGAGGCAATGGCCTCAAGTCATGTCAGGGGAGGATTACGTTGGATATTAGGAAAAATTTCTTAACAGAAAGAGTGGTCAGGCATTGGAATAGGCTGCTCAGGGAAGAGATGCAGTCACCATCCCATAAGGTGTTCAAAAAATGTGTAGATGTGGCACTTTTCCATAGGTTTACCAGGCATGGTGGTGTTGGGTGGATGGTTGGACTTAATGACCTTAGAGGTCTTTTGCAACCTATGATTCTATGATCATTCAACTAGATATCTTTTTCTAACCTCACTTCCTTCCAGTTACTTGCTTCCCATTGATTAAGTACCCCAGATTTTTTTAGCTTTGGCTTATTATTTTTCTCAAGAAAACAGATTTTTTTCAAGTTCAAAAGATATTCTTATCTTCAAAACTAGAGTGCAGAATAGCTAAATAAGTCTGAAGCTCTGAAAAACAGCTAGGATGAGCAACTTGCATAACAAGAATTTTCTACAGTAAAGGTAAAAGTCTTTTCAAGGTAAGGTGCTTCCTTGGAGATCAAATGAAATAATAGAACTAATTTCTTCAGGAAGCCACGTGGTCTTCAGCTCCAAGTGTAGCATATATAAAGGAGCTTTCTTTCACTAATATATTGTAATCGATGGCCTTGCTGGACTTGTCGAATGCAAGACAAAAGACAAACGGACTGAGGCATCAAGAGCCGAAGAGCTAACAAAGGAAGTAAATAACTGGTGCTTATCTTATCAGACAAAAGTAAGGGG
>Ga0065711_1030007_pt1 | contig 34095 bp, 13 predicted proteins | sample Hoacrofraction12_FD_59098 | JGI IMG/M metagenome (GOLD analysis project Ga0065711, IMG submission 59098) | Hoatzin crop microbial communities from Cojedes, Venezuela - Epithelial fraction 12 v2 (version 2) | ecosystem: Host-associated > Birds > Digestive system > Esophagus > Crop | place...
CCCCCCAAAGATTTCTGTCAAACAATAACATTTAAATAGTATCAAGTTTGGCATATAATGAGGTTGGTATTAATACTAGCAAAATCCTTCAGATGTCTAATGTTGAGATTTTCTTCACAGCATATTCATGTTGCAAAAGCTAAATTGGTTCTCTCTTTTTTGATCTTTTGTTTTGTCTTACGATGGGTTTGTCACTTGCAAATTCAAGTGTTACAATAATGACCTAGATGAGTGGAGGCTTATGTGATTCTCCTACCTCTTTTTTAAAACCTGGTATTTGAGTTTTAATACATGGATTGACCTTTGGAGATTTCCTAGAAGCAGACTTCCACTGCAGAAGACACACAAAACTTCTCCACAAACAGCAGCTTTGAACTGAGCACATAAATGGCAGAGCAGGGTGCCAATATGTGGAAGTGATCCTTATGTGATCCTCACTCTTGTCTTCACTCAGACAAATCCAAAAAAGCAGGAATACTATGCCAGACCAAATGTAAGACAGATTACCATTTTAGTATAAGAAAAGTCTTTACAAAGTAGTAAATCAATACTGAGAGAAGGCAAAATTACAGGTAAGAAAATGAATTTCTTTTTTCTTCTGTTATATCCACTGCTGTGGACAGAAGCAATAATTCACAAGAAGTAGCAAAGGATGACCATCATCCATCAACTGCACAGAAATGGTAATGAAAGAATAAAATACACTCCCCCCACAGAACTCCAAAGCTCAAAAAACAATGAGAACAGAGAGAAAAGTGCAACAAAACCTCCGATCAAGTCAGTAAATCTTTTAGAAGGTAGAATTAGCTGAAGATTCTTTTTTTTTTAATGAGTTAAAGACCATTCAATTATTTTAGAACATGAGATTTCCGCTTCTACCCAGAACAGAGGAAAGAGAGCACAGGGAGCAATTCCTGCTGCAAAGCAGCAATGGTCTCCAAATCCTAAGCACAAGCTAGTCTTTTTTTTTGGCCTGTTGCCAAGATTTTTCACTAACTTCAATTTGTGAGAGATGTTCTTTTCCGTGTGCATAAAAAAGTATATATTTTCCAATTTATAGCATCCAATTTCTGAATAAATATTAAATATTCTAGGAAGAGGGAGATACACAGAGAGGGGAATTTTAAACATCAGCTTTTCACACAGACAGGCTTTGCTTTTCATGCGCAAAGCAGACAAAATGTGTATGTGTCCGTAGCTTGGTTTCTACTAGTAGCACAAATCTTCCTTCCAAAGGTGCTTCTGAGCGGACTGGATAATCTGCTGTCTAAGTAATATATTTAGACACAGTTCTGGAAGAAAACTGATACTTCTCCATCCAGAAGCATCATACCTCCTCGTAATCATATCTCTAGCAAAACTGAAATCAGAAAGCATGTTCCCAGATCGCCAGCTTTCCTGCCTGAAAAGAATGAAGTAATTTGACCTAGCATATTAGGGGACAGAATTATATAGCTTTTTCATGAAACTACTGCCATACACCACAGGAGATGCAAATAGGCTTCTTCCACAGGTCAGAACGGTTCAGATAAATATTATTGTCAAGACTATGCCCCAAAAGACAGAATGCCTTTCAAAGTTTTTGAAAAAATTTCATTCCACCAGAATGGTAGAAAAAAAGGTGAAAGAACTGGATGCTTTAGGTTGAAATCACCCATCTGCTGGAAAGGTCTCAGCATTTGCCTGCAGGCCTTTTAATACATCAGACTAAGAATATGGGTTAGTAAGTAAGAAAAAGACCTCTGTCAGTGCAATACACCTCAACACATGCTCCCTGTCTGGTCTGAAGAAACTGTTTTAAGGAACAGCATAATGAGCAGGAGAAGATAATGCAGCGTGAGGATGAAGCACAGCTAGACGTGCTGGATGTGGGTTCATTAACTCAGGCTTTCAGAAGCCACGTCCTATTCAAGCATTCTCATGCTCTACTTGGGAAAACAGTTTACTCCAAGTTCTCTCACAAAGGCAATCCATACCCTGCTATATTCATTATGTTTTCCACTAAGTACAAGGCAACATACTCCTTGGATACTACAGATGCTGTTCATTAAGTTGTCAGACATATAACCAAAGTACAGAGATTTTGCTATATTCCTTGCTCCTGCTGGCTTGAATAGTGATAGAGAAAAAATTTGCCAAGATTTTAGTTTTTCTTGAAAAGCATTCAGATTCTGATTCATTTTGAAAAGATAAACATACTGACATAATTAGTCACTAGTCTCTGAGGGAGGGAAAATGGTCTTTTTTTTTGTATTTGGTTCGGTTTCTTTTGTCTTGAGAAGGCCTTAATAAACTGTAGAAAACAAAAAGAGTTCAAAGGAGGATTAAAGATGAAAAATGAAACAATACATTTAGAAAAGGCTTAGAAAAGCTTTAATTGAAGACTGTTTGGTATCATCAAAGTGTAAACAAGAAAATCTGCACTATAACTGTTTGTGGAAGGAATAGTAATTAAGCAAAGAAGTTAAATACATCTGTAAAGATGTTCGCTTCATCTCTCAGCTTTGGGTCAGACCTACAAAATGCTGAATCAGTCAGCCCCTCAAAAATTAATAAATTTTAAATCTACTAATGCATGGGAGGTTAGGGTTTCCTTAAATTCTCAAGTAATCAAATACTACTGGATCTAGAAGATATACATGTAGTGATCCGCAGCTGCTCTGCCCTGTTCCTTAGTCCCTGCAAACACTGGCTTTCTGAAGGAGGATGTTTGCCAGGTAAAGGTTGGGAGCCAAGGCAGCTGCCTGGATTCAGAGCCAGAGGTGGTGCTGAACAATACACCACAAAATGTGAATCCAACCAAAACCATTTTGGATTATACAAGACACCACATTCACTAAATAAAATATGAAGTCAATTATTTTATTTGTTATTTAAAGTGCTTAATAATTCAGGATTGGCCAAGCAACAAATGCAACAAAATTCTTGTCCAACAAGACAACAATTATCCCAGAGGAGTAATTGCAATCTGTGCTTTAATTCTCAAGCTTGAAACTCAGGGTGATTTCATAACCTGGAATTCAGAGCATCTGAAGGATACTCAGAAACATACCCATTATTTACTATTCTGAGGAAAAGGCATGAGTATGTCTGGCAGCTTTGAATATTTGAGTTCCAGTGTCAGATCGTATCACAAATAAGCACAAGGCATTTGCCACTAGTCTAGCCAGCTCTCAGAAGTCCATTCATCCACTGCTCCACTTCTGATTTATTTCTTTTTAATTTAAGAAAAATTCCCATGACTCTCAGGTTTCATAAAGTCCCTGGACTTCCATCTACCATTCTGAAGGCAAGAATACAAATGAAGAAAGTGTCCACTATTACAAGAGGAGAAAAAGAAAATACTGGAGACAAATTCTTGACCTCATGTAAGACACTGCAAAGGTTCATTGACTCAGGGGAACCCAATCTTTATCCTAAGGCCCTTCTGTCAACATATATGGACACAGACAGTCATAGCTGACACCTTAAAATGGAACAAAAGCCAAACACAATGCCAACTGAAGGGTAATAGCAATGAATCTCCACAAGTTTTCCTAAACTTGTGCTGTGCTAATTTCTTCTGGAAGGAAATACTGTTAGCTTTCTTCGGTTGTGGTATTTGTATTTCCATCATTCAGTATTGATAGAATGACTGACATCCTGTCAACATTTTAGTATATTAATCTTACTAAGCCTGTCCATAATAAAATAGTAATAAAAATTCCCAAAGAATTTTTCTAAAACAGATAAAAACTGTTACTCCATTTTGTCTCAAAAGAATTTACCACCGAAAGCCTGTATTTCACTCCCAGCTGTCGGGATACCAACTCACATGCAGCTTTTCCAAGTAATGTTTGCTCTGCGTCTGTTGAGATGATTTCCAGGGTGAATACATGGATTCTTCTGCCTCAGTCACAGGGTCCATCTAAGCAACAACAGTCAAGATTTGGCCAGCAGTAATTATTCGGCACTAGAATCAACCAAAATGCCTCAAACTAAAATCTAATCTGAGAAACATAAATCACTCTCTGGAGAAAGACAAAATAATTATCTTTTTATGTATTTCACAGAAAGCATAGAAAATTGAGCAAGAAGAAATTTTGCATCCCTCTGCATAGAAGCAGGCTCAATTATACCTAAGATATTCCCGCCAGACATTTGTCTAATACATTCTCAAGTATCTCTACCAGTGGAAATTTTCCATGTCATTAGGCAATTTACTGTAGAGCTTAACCGCTCATACAGTCACACGGGTTTTCCTAATCCCCTACTCTCATTTGCTCTGCTGCAATCTAAGCCCAGCACTGTTTATCCTATCCACAATGGATGGGGAGAGCAAACTATTGCCTTTCCCTTTGCAACTACTTTTTAAGCACCTGAAAAATATTTTTGTGTTCCACTAAAGTCTGCTGCCTGTTTTACTAACCAGGCCCCTTTAACGTTTCTCTATACTTTCCAGACATGTAGGTCACATTTTCTACATCTTCTTTGTCCTCTTCTTTGGTCTAGTTAGCTGGCTTGCATCCTTCCTGAAGGGCAAAGTGCAAGCCTGGATGTAGCATTTCTGTTGGGGCTGTGTGAGCTCAGAAGAGAACAGACAGCCTTAAGTTCTTCTTCTTCTTAGGATCCATTTTTGCCTTTCAGACTTCTAATATGAATCATCTGTCTTGTCCACATTTTCTCATTCCTGTAATGGTGCAGACACTATTCTGAGGCACAGGCTCTTTCACATTTTCACATCGAATTGGCTTCTGTTTCTTTCAGAATGCTGCTCTTGTTTGTCATGATCATCATGAATCCTACCCTCCAACATACTTTTAATCCTCTCACCTTTGCTTCATCTGCAAATTTAGCAAGTATTTATCTGTTGATTTTTCAAAGCTGACAACCTATTAGTAAAGGTCTCTAGCATGTGCAATAGCTTCCAGGTTCTCAGATGAGGGCACAGAATTGCTCATTTCTTTAGTTTCTTTTCAATGTCATAAATCCACAGCTACAGAGCAAAATATACCCATTTCCCTTCCATTATATCCTGAACTTTTTGTTTTCTCTCAGGTATACTGCCACCCAAGCAATTTTCCTGTTCTTTATAATTGTGTTATACAATCTTTACTAAGCCTCTCATTGTTGAAGGAATATTAGGACAGTCAATGTACATAGTGTTTGGCCCTACTACCTTTGCTATTGTGCAACTTCAGATAATATTTATTTTTACAAGCCTAAAATGTTTCTTACATTGTATAAGCATGGCATTGTAGCCATTAGTCTTTGCAGATAATCTGCTTAATATCAATGCAGCTGTTCATATGAGTTACACAATGTATTCCAAAAAAGCCCATTATTTGTTTGGTTTAATATAGTTGGTACAGTATAAAACTACTCATGACATACTTTTTGGGCAAGCTATGCGTATGTCTTGGACAAAGCCCCTAGTCTATGAGGCTGCACTGCCTACTATCATGATATACATAGTACCCAACAGTCCATTTTTTAAGTGCCTGTGGTGAAGTTATGTTCCATGCAAGCCCACTAAGTTTCAGTCTTAACCTTCATGAAAACAAAACTCCTTGCTTCAACTGATCTTTTCTGTAGCAAAGGCCTGGAGGATGGGCTCTGGCCGACAGTCACTAACTTCATGAACTTACCCTACTCTGGTGTGAGCAGGGAGCCTAAAGACATTTCAGACAGGAGGTTCTGTGAAATAAGGGATGTAATTAGGGAATGGTTCAGGATGATGGAAAGGGTGTTTTTAATCAACACCCTCTCTGTCATTTGAGGCCATCCACTGATCTTTGCAGAAAGGAGTTTCTGAAAAACAGGAATGTGGGACACAGCTATTATTACTGTCACTGAAGTATGACACACAGATGAAAAACAAAAACTATCCCTCCATCAGTTAGAAAATCACAGCTCTGGCTAAAAAAAGCTCTACATTTTATCTCTGGTCTTTACTACAGAATTCTTTAAAACTGTTAGCAGTGTTTTTCTTTTCTCAGAATGAAAGTTGATAAATTAGCAACAGAGAAAAGAGCTCCTAAGCTAGACAGTTCACTTGTAGTCATTATATAAATGGCCTTTCTGAAATGTGTCCAACACTTAAATTACTCTGATTAGCTGATGTCTGTGGAACTGGCAACAAGCCTTTTCACTGTTGCTCTCATGGCAATTATTATTCTTGTTTCACTGCATATTTTACTAGCATTTCTCAAGTGTCTAGTTATAAATCTCTTAAAAGCCTGAGGACAGTTGAATCAGTAGAGGTAAAATAAGAACAGATCCAAACTGATATGATCCTTGCCTCTCCAGTACAACTGTTTTTGAAGTTGAAAACAAGGGTGTCCTTACATCCAACCTGGAATTGATCAGAATACACTTCAAAAAAGAACAGGGGTGCTCTTAAGCCTATCCGTTATAATTACATATCACAAAAGGATATGTAATTCAGAACAACAAAGTTAGAAGTTCCTGCACACAGTCTGCTTCTCTTTGTTCAGCTAACTTCTTCTTAAAACAGGCAGATAACTGTAAAAATAGGATTTCTAGTATTAATCTCCATAACACATTTTTTCTTGTAGATAACAGCTCTCTTCAGATTCAAGAAAGCTCTAAAATATCTAATTTATCAGAACCAATTAATTTTACCAGAAAAATATTCCTCTCATATCCTCAAACATCAGACCTTTAGTGTTCCCATAATTCATGTCCCCAAACTGCTATCAATTGTGTAAGTGGAGTTTGTGTCTCTTTGCTCCCATAGTTCTTTCAAACACCACTTCAAGTCCCATCACTTCTCATTAACTAGTAACTTCTGCAACTCTCTTTGATAGAAGAGTCAAATCCCCCAAGTCAAAACTTTGTAAATTAGCATTCATTATTCCATGTTTCACCCTTGCTCTGTATTATCTGTCACTGAATCAGGAACAGAAATTACTGTCTTGGTTCCTAACATGTTAAATAACTTTAGAAAACTGCTCTTTCGTTGCCCTCTGTACAGATCATCCTTTGACCCCTGTGCTGCCTAAGAGTGATACAATCCATAAGAGATTCCTCTAACAATATGGTGTGTCATGCCATTGAAAATCAGCTGTGAAGTATTCTCTGACAGATACTGTAAGAAATTTTCCGTGCTCTATGATGAAAGCAGATGAAAGCAACTTTTCAATTACTTGCACCCCATTTCAGCTCTCCTCTCACTTTCCTTCTTGCTGTCCCACACCCAAATGGGTAAAGGGGTTAATCCTGCTCAAGTAATCTTAAATTAAACATATCTTTATACTGAAATAAAAAAGACTAAACATGCATGTGTACAGAAACTGAGTTTTCATTTCAGTGGGATTGACACGGAAATATAAGGCTGTCAATTGCCAAAGATGCCAACCATAATTTTTTGCAGAGGGCTCCAAAAAACTCTCTTACTCTATCAACACTCTTCTTCTGTTCAATAGTACAGAACAAAATGGCCTGACAATAACTATTTCCATACATATGACTACCTTGAACACCACCAAAATGGCAAGGAGATAGAAGGAAATTCTTCATTACCACCAAGCTGGATTACTAACTGAAAAATTCTCTACAGGAAATACAAGATGACAGTAAAGTAAAAAATGGTGAGTGGGCTTAGGCACCCAGGAGGCAAAGCTGAGAGCTATCAGTACAGACAGACTTTCCCTGGACAGAAGATGATAAATGTGCAGAGGAACTGTCTGTAAACTGAAAATTCATCCAGCTGATTAGGCAGAAACAATTTTTCCTTAGGATCTGAGCACGGTTTTGTTTTGTTTTCTCATCTGACAGTACTTTCAATTATTGAGACAGAATGACAAAAGAGCATATGTGCTCAATGATCAGAGGACCTGCACCATCAAACTGGGCATCTGCTACTCATTTCTGAAAGATGCTGCAAGTGAGACTCAAGTGAAAACCAGAATACTGAATAGTGCTGAGCTGGGCCAGCTGGACCAGGACCAAGAAATGGGGCTATTTACAGAGGAATGTAACACTAGTGGTCTGTGGAAAGTAATTTGTACCTGGGAATGCATGCTGTAATTGTTTCGTTGTTTTTGATCAGCTACATTACAGACAGATGACTTAGACATACGTAGGGCCAACGACAGACCAATGAGAGGTGCAAAGGCAATTCCATTTTAGTGAAATATCCTTGGCTTTACTCCCAAAGAGAGTCAAAGTGCACTGCTATGACCCAGCCATTAATCCATGAAAATACAACTGGATTTGGAGGTACTGCACCCTTGAACAGGATGCATCATGGAAATAATCACCTAATTTACAAAGCTGAAAAGTCTCCTCTGGTTTAATTTCATTCTAACCTGGCTTGCACCTGCCCCATGCTGTGCTGAATTGCTTACTCATTTTTGAAAATGTTATGGCTACCTACCGCATTCACCAGCTGTAACAGCAGCTGTTGTTTCTGTCACCTTTTTTTTAACCAAAAAGAAAAGGTTTTTTCCTTCCATTTTTCCCCATAAACTGATAGCCTGGTCAAACACATTTTGCAAACAAAATTCTGAAGCATTTCAGAAATGGGGAGTCCAATCAACGCATTGAGTACTAGTTGCTCAGCGACAGAATCAATAGAGGTACAATGTTAGTTATAACTGCTTTCTATTGCCTGTACGACATTTATGGGAAAGATGATCTTACTTCAATTAATATTTTTTTCAATAAGTCTCAAAAATACTTTTTTTTTTTCTTTTTGCATTGCTTCAGATAAATCCTTGAATAGCCTGCTTAATAATTCAGTAAGGGCATAGTTTCTCTGGTTATATGGAGAGAATAACTGTTTATACATGTATGGTATGTAACAGTCACTGCAGCCAAGGCTACCCCCAACCTTCACATCCTCAACCAGTCCATCTCTATTTGTCAGCACAAGGATGACTGAGAAGAACGCAGAAGGAAGAAATCAGATATTTGATCTGCTTGCACCTCAAGGTAGTAATTTATTTTCCATAACCACTGCAGCTAGGGCTCTAGGACGCCAGGTAAATATTTCCAGTCTTGGGTGCTGCTAATTCAGTAGTGCCCAAAGAATTACAATGACTGAAAGGAGTATCCATAGCCATAAAAAAAGATTGCTGAAGAGTTTACTGGGTCTTTTCCCTAAAAAAGCTCTCACATAAATGGGACTAAATGAAGATATGATGGTAAGAACAGATGGTAAAATAATTTCTTAACTTATGTTAAATCACAGTTTTGCTCATTCAGTTTTCCATACTTTGAACTGAATGACCAATTGTGGTAAAATTTGCCTTTTGCAGCAATAGCAAAAGATTTTTCTGCTGTCCCTGGCTACTGCCAGGATCCTTGAACTTTGCTTAGGAAATTATAAAGGCAAAAGTCTATACCATCCCCTTAATCAATTTATTTTCTATCTCAGCTCTTGTAAGGTGCTTCAGCTGTCAAGTCTCAGACTAAAGTGATTTCATAGTTTATATTTTCAGAGGATACAGTCACTCTGAATGGAGTTGCTCTACTTATAAGGTAAGTATGAGAACATGCTTCCACATTACCCCTGGAAGACTTTTCCTGAAACACAGAAGGCAAGTTCTGACCTCAGCTGGAGGAATCTGAACATAGGTGAGGTTGTAAAATGTTATCTGGGTTTTCTGGATTCATTTCAACATCGACCTGCACTTTGAAAGATGAAAAAGTCAGATGGCTAATTTGTGAGGGTATAAATCATCCCTTAACAAAAACCCTTAGGAATTCCTCAACATCTCTCTTGGAGGCAGCATAGCAACTTGAGTCTCCAGCTCTGGTTTCACTGCCCTACGTTAACCGCTAATTTAAAGCTAATTGTAAAGCAGGTCACATTCAAGTCTCTGGAAAAAAGCCCAGTTACTTTTATGGTGCATAACCAAGCCCTAAAAGAAAATAATAAAACCATCAATTAAACTCATTTAAAAGGAAAAACAACAACAAGCAAACACAATCCAGCTATGGCTATTTAGAATTATGTGTAATTTTTCTAACCAGTTACTTCCCCAGGTAAGCACAGGTGCCATTGCCTTGTTAAGCTTTATAAAAAACAAACCACAGACCACCTCCTGTTGTCACACACTGCCACACCTGGCTTGGCCTTTGTAATAACAGTGTTTGGACTGTAATTTGCAGACATCTACTGCCACTTTCAGCTAACACCTTCACTTATACATCCGTTCTTTGCCACAACAATATGGAAGACATCTATGAAACATCACACCTGAGAACTGAAGCAATGCTTCCTCTGCACCATGCAAAAAGTCCATTAACATCAACAGGCAAACATGTTGCTTTTTTTCTGTAGAAAAGTGAATTCAAAACATGAAATAATTATCACATTTCAGAGAATATGAGCACACTCAAGCTAAAAATACTGGCTGCAGAATATAGCATCTTTATTTTACACCCATGATAATGCGGAGACTCAAAACATTCCCTTCTTTACTTACTGATATGCAACAACAGTCAAGACCCTTTTCCAGGCAGCAGCAGGCATACCAAAAAAACAGAGTTCAGTCTCCACTGCTATTCTGTTACTTAAGATTGAGAAGAGAGAAATCCCAGCAACATGGCACAAGATAATTAAAACAAACTACAGCTCAGCTTTACTAGTGAAGTAATCTGTACAGGAATGACAGGATGCCAAAGCTTTGGAGCCCACAGTGCATAAAAAGACAACATACCATGTCCAGACTGGGCAGAGCATGGTATCTGCTGTTCACCAGGCTATGCGAAACGCTTACCGAGACCTTGGATTAAGTTTACCTAGTGCAGTCCTTCTGTCCACCCACCATCAGCCTCAGTAAAGCGAACAGGCTGTGAAATCAATAGCTTCCCATTTCTTCATTTTTAGGAGAGGCACAATGGTGTTTTATATAAAAGAGCCTGAGCTGCCAACATTTCAATGGATCTGAAAGGACTTACCAGTCACTGACCCCAAAAGACAATCAGCACGCACCAGTAAGTGCACAACACTTCCCCACTAGAGAGACAGTTTAGTAATGGTGACATAACCTTTACCTTCTGGGTCATTAGATATAACATATCATTACTGTCCAGCAAATACTCAGTGACCCAAAGGGCATAAGAAGAGTTGGCATTCACAGTCCTTTTTTTGGACTTGTGATGAGCAATTTCTGGCTAGACAAGTAGTTCTCTGCAGCGCCAGGCTAAAGGATGCCAAGTCTATTCTGTTACAGCCAAGGACTCACACAGGTATTTCAACGGGATTACCTAAGAGCTTGACAAGTTCAGTACAATTTTGAAGGTTGTGTTGGACTGGGACCAAAGTGCTCAGCACTTAGTCTCTCTTGATGAACTTCTCTGTATGCACATGTATTGCAAAAAGATTAGAAAGACATAGATCCTGAAAGGTATTTAGATAGCAAAATCCTATTGTTGTAACATGCTTAAATACCTCTGAATATATATACCAAAAACCATCCTCTATACTCGCAATTAGTCTGTTGGAAGCCTTGGTGAAGAGGCCAGTGACAAAACAAGCGTGCAGACAGGCAAATCCCACGTGGCAACTTGACATGCTAGAGCGAGCCATCACAGTTCACTGTACTGCAGCTCAGCCTTTTTCATAACCATGCAAGTTTCTGCTTCTCTCATTTCACTGTCATCCATCAGCACTGAAGACTCTTCAAAACAAAAAAGAAAATGCTTCTCATCCTACAAAAGTCCTTCAAAAGCAGCCTAGTTTAATCACAGTTACAAAACAACCAATACATTACACTGAGTCATTCAGACTCATTTCCCTAATCTGTATCAGGGAAATATCTATTCTGTTTATAGAGACTCACCTCAACAGGTTAACTAAAACTCTGCTATAGCTGGATGCTTAAGGATAGAAGCTGTACTGGTCCTGAAATGGATAGTCACATGGCACATGCGGCTCTGGTGCATGTTTTCTCTGTAATTTCCCTTCTCTGAGTGTGCAATGTTTGAGATGCAGAAGAATGGACAGCACTTGTCAAACTATGATTACTCCAGAAATTGAAATACATAAAATAATAACTGATGCAATCAAAAGCATATCCAACTATCATTTCCTTGGAACACAGACAAGCAGATAGAAAATGATTCAATTTGTAATTAATTCACAGACAGAAGGAGGAGTTGAAAAAAAAAAATACATAAATACATTCTTCAGGCCGTGGCAGAAAATAATGACTGAACAAGCATCTCAAAAGGAAAATTAATGAATGACAACAGGAGCAGCACATGTGTAACATGGAGATAGACGGCAAGAAAATTAAACAGGTTGCTTATGGGAAAATAGCCACCTTCCCCATGTTTTTTCTTAGAAAACACACATGGTTCCTAATTAAATTCAAAGCTATTATTCAATCAGAAGCTTCTTATGAAGTCAGAAACTGTGAAAGTATGCTACTGAAAGCAGAGCTGCAGGAGATAATTGAAGCCTTAGAATCACAGTGGTGATTTTCTTGAACACTCGTCCCCAAGTCACCTAAAATAAAATCCATCAGAGAAGAAGATACAATGCAGCAACATAAAGGTTACAGTCAGTGAGATGTAAATAAAGAAAGCGGAGGAAAATAAAATGTATGAACTAACTTTTGGGAAAACTATGCGTGAGTACTTGCACATGCACACATGCACATTGAACTTTACTACATAAAACTTATACCTGAAAAAGCTCATATCTTAAGAAATCGTAATTCCTCTTTGAAAGGGCTGTCCAGAATCTTCACATACCTTAGCAGTGTTTTAAGAGCCTTGCAATATCTGTAGTTTTCAGAACTTAACCACAGTTTTCAAGATCACACTCAAGCAGGTTTGCTAAAGGAAACACTGGATAAAGGGACATGACGTGTATAAACGCCCTAGATGTCATAGCAGTGCCACACAGCAGTGTCATAGCATAGCCACAATCTCTGGCATTAAACTGATGGAGATTTAAACAGAAGCCAGATTCACAAAGCAGATCACAGCCTGACAATTCACACCTTACAACTGCCTCACTAAAAGCAAGAAATATTTTTATGGAAGTTGTAGGGAGGGGAAAAAGGTGTTATTGAATTAAAAATTGAGTTTGTAAATCCTACAATGCGGTAGGACTGGAGAGAAAAAGAAATAGGACAAATTTTCTTCCCAGGGTCAGTACTGAAATTAAATCTGTTGTCTTTTCAGCCATGCAGCCAGCTCTCAAGGACATCCAGCCCTAAATTAAAATATTAGAAGAGCCTCATATTCCTTCTATGAGGAGTAGACCCCATTCTGTGTTCCTGTTCCAGATGTTAGCAGATAATGGCTTGTTAAACTTATAATATGCCTTCAAAATTCCCTCACCACCAAATGAACTTTGTCACTGCTGCTCTTATGTTAAGGTCAGAGGACAGCAGGGATAGAGATCTGTTTGCACCATTTGCCATTTAGTGCTACATAAAACCAGTGCACTCATTAAAGTTAAATGCCAACTATGTGAAAAATCCGTCAGCCAAGTCCCGCAGCCACAGACGGTGATGCAATTTTTGCCTAAATGAGAGAGTTTAGCCACTCTTCAGTTCCAAGCTGGACAGAATGCACACCATACATCATGCAGGGATGCAAAACCATCTCTCTCTGCAGCAAAGTGTAGCACCAGCAAGGAAGGCTTAGGGAAAAGATTATCAGCCTTGTATGTCCTCTTATGGGTATGGCAATGCAAGCTGGCACAGTCTAATTTATGGGCTAACAAGTGTGTGGAGAGACCTTCAAATCAGGAAGCAACACATACTGCTTGGAGTATCTAAGACCCAGTGGGCAAAGGTGGCCAAATAATGGCAAGAAATTAAATAGGCTTAATATACTCCTGGGCTTTTGTAGAGAAGTGCCATCAGCTCGCACATACTTCATTTTCTGTAAGATCAATTACAAAAATCCTGCCACTGAATAAAGAATGCAGCTTTTGCTCTTTGGCTTCTAGAGGGAAGAAAAAAATTAATCTGGACAATGTAGAAATCATACAAGAAAAAAAATGACAATAGATTACTTCTTAACAAATCCCATGATTTCTTGAGACTCATGGCATTTAATTTTGGAGTCAGTAAAGCTGAAGACATTACTGCAATATACAGGTGCACAGTAAAGCTTGATTCATGAAGGCAGGGGTGCAAGACTGTCATCACCAGTATTGAAAAAGCCTGAATGCTGCACCAGCGTGAACCTGTTGCTTGTTCAGTCTATGCACTGGAGTAAGAAATATGTATTCCAACATCACCAATGAAAACCTAGAATCCCACCTTCCTATATTATCCAATCAGACTGATAAAAATCACTTTGTAGAATATACGAAAATAGTGTCAGGCAAAACGCTGCAGCACTTGCTCCTCATAAGGAGGATGTTTCCACCCACTGCAAAATTTGGCTGCTACATTCATGTCATTATTATAATGTTTTTCTGACATCTGCTGTCCTATAATCAGTGGTTGGATGCTAATAATGACATGGGATATGATACTGCATGTCTAATCACTGCTTCAGCAAACCAAAGATAAAGACAGAGTTAGAAGCAAAATAAAAAATTCAGTATCAAACTAACATGGAATGGAAGCTTGGGTTCTTAAGGGTTCCCATTACCTGATTCATTTTTGATATGCAGTAAAAAAAATGTTAGTTGAATCAAATGAGGTACTACCAAAAATTAGTTCCTAAATCACAACTGTATTTCAAACAATTGCTGCAATGCCTGCCTTTCCTGGGAGCCCTGAGGGCAGAGGTGGCTTAACCTCCTACAGCTTCTCTTCACATGATGGATGCTGAAATGTGTGCAATTGGTGCTGATGGGGCAGGGTACCAAGCTCTCTCTCTTAGCCATCCCTCCCGTTCCTGTAAAGTCTTTGGACATATGTCTTTATCTGTGTGCAAAGAAGCACAGGCAACATAAATAACAGTTTGCTTGAATCCTGGGGCCCAAGCAAAACAGTTGTGATTTCACTCCCCCTGTGCTTTGAACCAGGGTGGAGGCTTCCTTGTTACAGAAATCATTCAGATGTATTAAAAATTGTGACCACCCTCAAAGGCAAAAGGCAGAAAAAAGGAAACACTGTACTCAAAACTGCTGGAGATCAGAAACAAAAATTGATTTTCAGTTAGGTCCTCTCACACAAACAATACTTGAAAGAAGTGGGATTGGAACTAGATCTCCTGAAAATTGGTTTGGTGACTATCCTACAACTGTAGGATGAAGCTATGTATTGGAGTCTTCATTGCTTGAAGTCTTTAAGTAAGATTTCTTTTAAAATACACATATACTCAGGCCTTAACAATACAATAGTGAACTTGCAAACTCCTGGAGAACCCTAGGAATTGACATTCTGTTACTCAGTTGCCCACCAGAGAACTATTTAGGTTAATCTGATGATGGGTAGCTGCTTCTTACAGACAGATATTTCTAAATCTGTCTACCAATTTTTTAAACTAGCCTGTACAGCCCTGCTATCCCTTGGATACTCTGAAGAAAGACGCTGAGACACTGGAAAATGGAAGAGTGGTTTAGTGCTCTTTGTCCCCTCTAAACAGATTTGCAAGACTGAAGCAAGTTCCAAGAAGACAAAAGCAAGAGAACATACTACAGCACCTCCAACAGTACAGTTACTTTGTTAGGCTGACCAGCTAGCTTCTCAAGATTACCACACTAGCAAGATTCTGGAGCTACATTTGCTTGGTCTCTCTGAAACAACTCTTCTGGCCCCCAGTTCTACCATCCTTCCAAGATTCGTTTTGCTACTGAACCTTATACTGAGCTTTTCTGATTTCTTTTGCCTAAATGACATTTCAGAAAAGGGAGGAATGGCACAGAGAAAGGACCTGGCATCCTCTCACTGTTTCCCAACTTCAAATGACAGGGCCCTGTTCTTTTGTCCTTTCAAAGGTTGCTTCCTCTCCTCCTGTCAGTGGGTACTGAGACAGACACACATATCTGTGCCCTCTTTTTTTTTTTTAATATCTCTAGATTTTTCTTAATTAGGTTAAATTTCTGGCTTAGCTTTAAACTGCTTTTGCTAGTTAAAAGCCTAATACATAATGATAAAATTTTACTAATCGTTCTCATGGCAACATTGTAATGACACATGCATTAGTCACATAACTGAAATTACTTCACCTTCAGGAGCTAACACAATCTAAACACAGTACTTGAGCATAACTTAATTATAGGATTAGGGAACACGTTGTCTGATGTGCGTGACATGCCTGTGTCCCTTCAGGGTGTTGCTTGAAGGGCTCAAACACAGTGGTATGATGATTAATTTTCAATCCTCCAATACACAAGGGTCAGAGTGGTTTTAAAAACCAATGACCAACCATCCTCTGGATATTTAAAACCATGCTGCAAGGTTTGGACAGACTGCAAAGGAGTATAGCAGGGCTGTGTAAGTACCTATCATGGTATCACTATAGAAAAACCTAGAGTGAAATGCGTAGTTAAACAGTCATGCTACAAAGGCTGTGCAGAAGCCAGAAGGTTAGACACAGAACTGTGACCGTAAGAAACACCTATTGTTGGAACAGCTGGAGCAGAAATAGCAAAGGTATGATATAACCCACACCAGCATACATTGCTGCTGGTGACACTGCAAGCTGAGGCTCCTGGACAAAGCCCCGCTGGGATGCTCTCCAGGTAGCAGAAGCTGTTGAGTTCGTTTTAGAGTCTAGCACGCATGATTTAAGTGTCTTTTTGGGTCATGGCAGAAACGGAATTGCAAGGCCAGAGCATGCCAAAAAAACTGAATTGCCTGTGAACATGTCTACTTCTCTTACATCTCCAACCACAGACTTCGGGCATCATCCTTCCTTTGCACTGCTCCTGCAGGTGTTTATCTGTGGAAAATTCACTGAGCAGTGTTCGAGGGCTCTTTCATCATCTCCCGAGATGGACAAAACACTTTTCTCCACAGTAGTGCACAACAGGACCTGAAAGGAGCAGTTTAAACTACACAGCTGTTATACTGGAGTTCGGATTCCAGCACCCTACAGCCACATGCATCCACTATACAATGTTTCATAAATTTTAGGTACACAGTCTTAAGAGAACTCTTTGACTTTGACAGGGTAGCACATTCAGAACCTCACTGCTTTATTACTTACTGATCTTCTTATTTACAGCGTGAATTTATTCATGGCCAATGCATAACTCTTTGATCTTTACCTCAAATATCTCCCCTTCTCTTATTTTCTCCGTAAATATATTTATAGAAAGCTATTACATCTTCTTCTAGACTTTATTTTGTGAGACTAAAGAAATTTATCCTACCCCACAGAGGATAAAATGTCCTTTTTCATCCCAAACAGGCTTCATCTGCACCTGTTGCAATTTGAATGAATTTTTATTGCAAATGAATGATCAGAACTTTTTACAATATTTTATCCTCAGTTGTACCAGTGTACTTCCTTTTCACTGCCCAAAAAAGTGGTTCTCATCTCTTTGGCAGCACATTTGCTTTTTCCATATCTGTTGCACACTTTTAAGGTCCAGTCTTCCTGCAATAAGGAAGCATAGGATAAGTATTTTTCAGCTGAAAAGCAGAAATTTTGGTTATCAGTCATCAGATGTATGAATTTTAACTTTGTATAATTTCATGCCTTTTTCATACTCCACCATCTCCTAATTATTTTTTACATGATTTTTTAGTCCTTCTCTGACACAAATTAAAAGGAATCATCAGTACAACAGCAGAATTTACTGGCATAATCCCACTTTTTATGACAAATTTATCATGGAAATACTAAAAAAGACCATTCCCAAAGCCAATTTACAATAATTTCTACTTGCTTGGAGGGAAGCTACTCCTACTTTCTCTTTCACAGAGTCTTGTCATGTCCATCACAATTTTTCTGCTAGTAACAATTTCCCCTAGCTGAACCAAGAACTTCCGTGTGATACCATACTAAATGCCCTTGGGAAGAAAAGTAAAATAAGACCTACGACAAACTCTGTTCATTAAACAGTGAAAAAATACTCTTCCCTTTCTTAAAATCTCCATCATTTAGATCTTAAAAAAATTCAATGGTAAATCATTATGCCAGTATATAATTGAAATTCTAAAATTATTGCTTCAAAATGTATTCTAAAGCCTAAGAGTATAATTGTCTGTATCACTTTTTTTCTTGTTCTGAAAAAAAATAAGATACATGACAAAATGTCATGCATTACCGAATAAAAAAACAGATTCTTTTTTCCTAGAGAAACACTGAAAATCAAAGGGTGAGAAGGTGAAAGCTTCTTTTTTTTTCTTGAGTGAATACATTTTCCCAATTCAGTCACCTGAAAAAAAATATTTAAGAAAAAACATGTTTCTTACAAAACCATCTCCAAAAAAATGCCATCCCTGCTCACCCCCTTAAAATACAGTTTGAGCCTGGACTGATATTCAGTTGAGAATGTTTTTGATTTTTATTATCATTATGGAGTGAAGAGGGTAGGGAATTTCTTTGCTAAAACCGTTGGATCAAATTATGAGAGATCTTTTGGAGTATCTATGTTTAAAAACTCTCCTCTTTCAACAATGTGCTTTGTATAATTTGCTTCAACATCTGTGGGCCTGCTGAATTCCTTCTTTATTCACATTTCACTAAACCTATAATTAAACCCTCTTCAAAAATGCATCACTTCAGGTGTCCTAATGAAGAATCCTGAGGAAGCTGGTAAGAGTTCGCTGAGGGAGAGCAACAAATCTGCTTTGCTACTTGCAAATATTTCTTGCAAGATTCAGCCTCTTCAGCAGATGGAGGGCTGCAGTAAAAGACAGAGGCTCAGAGCTGAAGAGGTCATAAAACTCTCAAGAGCAGGAAATTACATAGGCATATCTGCCAATGTGGTCTATTTATGAAAAGTCATTAGGCGTTCCCAGTCTCTTCAGTTCCTGCTTCCCCAAACAGGAGAACAGTATTTTAAGAGCAGTAACCTCAAATCATCTTGTTTTAATTTAAGCTTATTCTTGCTATTTGCTTTTATATGCTGAGCACACAGCTCACATCAAACACAAAAAGTATCCACCTGCTACAGAGAAACCAATTAGACCAAGAAGTAGGGGATTTTCTCCCTTGAAACTTGATCCTGCAGTCTATGCAGAGCTTTGAAGCAGCAAATACGTGCTACAGTATTGATACCACATGATTCAGCTTTTGTTTCAGCATGAGTTTTAGCCCTCAATTCTAACAACCTTTGAAGGCCCTGCATTATTATGCCACAAGCATAAGACTCAGGGAGAAGAAGTCACCAGCCTCCCAAGAGCTGTGTTGCCCGTCAGTTGACTGGACCTTTCACTGTGGACCCTTCTTCCTCCCAGGCTGGAGAGCCCCTTTAGTCTCACGCGCTGTCATCCCCTTGGGCTCCAGAGAATCACTGGGAGCAGCTGGGCCTGGGCTGCTTTGTCAGGGACAGCTATAAATCTTAACAGGCAAACTGTTACTAGAGCCACTGGGACCTTTGCCATAGTACTGAAAGTGAATTTAGACTATCATCTGTAAGTATAGCAGTGCACGATGATCATCAACATGCAAAGCTGCTTGCACAAAGACTAGGAAAAAAACAAAAAGGATCAGAAGAACTCTGATATCCTCATATAGTCACTTTATTTGAATGCACTGTGAGGTACTATTAGAAACAGTATGATGTATTAAAAGAAGTGAAAAGTTGAAAAGTAAAAGTAAACTTCAAGAAAAGATAATTACTACATGCTGTTTGCAGTCTTCTATTGATTTATCCCTTTGATTTGTACTGAGTATAAAAAAGATGATAAAATACGGATAATAGTAATTAAGCTAGGATAAACAGGATTGTGCTTTCCTGAATACACCAAGTTGTAGCAATATATGAAAGCAAAACCTGGAGTGGAATGCACTCTTAGAACAGTAAAAGGAATGGTACCTCTGAGAAGCAAATACACCAAGTGTTCAAAATAACATCCTTATTATAGACCATGAAAACCAATGTATAAACAGGCAAATAAAGTATTAAGACAAAGAAAATTTACTGTGTAACAAACATGGGGCCTTGTCTTTAAATACGTCTATATATATACACAAGCCTATGCAAATGTACATATACACATCCCTTCCATCTGTACATTTATATAAGAAGTTACACACTGATGACAAAATGACTTGTAATTGGCCACCAGTCAAAATACTGTCATAAATTTTATCAACACATAAATCCACAATGTCCCACCACTTCTGAATATTTCCATCTTCCTTCACATCCTTTCAACACAGTTGTGACAGTTTACATTTTCCTAAATAATATTTAGCAGTAGAAAACAAAGACAACCAGGATCATAAGACCTGCCGTCTCTTTGTGCAAACCACTCAGTGCTCCCCAGACCAGCAGCTTCCCCCAGCCCAGTAAGAGCTGCAGAGCTGAGCTCTTCAGGAATCAATGGGATTCTTCAAGAATCCCATCTTCTTCAAGAAACACGTATTCAAATGCCCTGTGAGTACATGGGACCACAGATCAGAAGTGATTGTGTCCCAAGACTGACTATTATCTTTTCTACCTATTTTGATTTCAAGGACTATATAGCTGGAATTCAATTTGCTCTCAAGTGAAGGGCTTATCAAGCTGTAAAAACCTTCACATTACTTGGTATTACTAAAAATTAACAGAAAATAAACTCACCCAAACTCAATGCAAAACGTAACCTTGTATATTGAACATCTAGAAGTGCTTAAGGAGATATTTGGCATTTAGCTCCCACTGATGTCAGTGCTAAATGCCCAAGATAAAGTAATTAGGAAATTGTACAGTAACAGCCACAGAACCGCATGGTACAACTGTAAGTTAATTTCATCTTATTAACTAAATTCTCATGTTTTCAGTTTTGCTGAGAGGCCTTCAAATGTATTGTGGTCATTGTAAAGCCAGACATTCCAAGCTAAATGGAGCACGTGTTTCATGGAAGTCATTAAGCAAAGGATTAGAAAAATTATATCTTTTCCTATAAATCTGCTCTAAATACTCAGACATTGGTATATCTTTCAAAATTGAGACAAAAATTTTACTTGATGATCTGATTACACTTCCAAACCAGGTAATTGTTCTTTAGAGAAAAGAAAAACATCCAGCTGATGCATTTATTTTATAGCAGACCTTAAAATAAATCGTACACATCATTAATTTTATATTGCAAAAGGCCTATAAATTAGATTAAATAGTCAGTTGCATATATTGCACAAAAAAAAAGAACAGTTAGCATTTGGCTGCCTTTTCTTGGTCATAATTTCCTTGGGAACAACTCTTCAGCAACTTGTATCTTTTTCAAGGTAAACTGAGCTGATGAATGATTTACATATTTATTTCTAGGCTACACACTATACAATCATCAGATCAAGGAAAGAATCCAAAAAATTCTTGTGCTGGGCTCCATATCCCATGGAATATGTGTTATTCTAGCACCAGAGATTAAACTTTGGAGTACTTCTGCTACTGGTAGTTCCCAAAGCTGAGCTCAGTCACAATATCAAGTCATTTTTTTTGCTACCTGTGAATATGTAGTGTAATTCAGTGAAAGACCAGGTACATTCTATGTGTAGGCCAGAAGAAATGTTAGGGAGACACATACTTTTTCTTTTGTCCTTGCACACTGAGGCAGAGAAACTCTTGCTCTTAGTGAAATGCATCTGAAGGGAGCATTTGGAACCACGTCTTAGTAATGTAACTATCCTTGGGCTGTGGCATTTCTCCAGATTTGTCCTCTTCTAAGGACATTTCTACGGCCTTCATTATCTCCTTCACATAGACACGAGAGATGCTAAATACAAGCCCAGACCCTTCTAGGCCTCCACTTTTCTGACAAGTCTTTGCTCCAGGACAGTGCAGATCTCTACCTGCTCCTTTGGCCTCACATAACTTCCACTTCTACTTGCTGCTTACAGCATTGAGGGAAAAATTAAAAAGTAAAAATATCTGAAAGATGAGAACAGAACTACAGGAAGGTTTTTAAAAAATCTACAGTGATAAAGACATAAAATCTGTAACAAAATTAATAACTTCAGTTGGAGGTGGGGTTTTTTGGGTGTTTTGGTTTTGGGGTTTTTATTTTTTGTAATGTGTATATTGATATTCCTGTGGAAGCAAAGCATATTCCCTAATTACTCTAACAGACTGCAGCTCTACTCAGCAGTAAGCTTGAATGGCATCTTGCAGCAACAGAGAGAGGAAAATCCCAGTCTTGGATTGCCAAATATTTAAATGGAAGTTAAAGAGCTGTTGGCAGGATGGTGGAGTTCTGACAGAAATTCTAAAGAGGCTATCGACTTGTGTTTTAGTGAGTAGTTCTTGTATATTCAATTTTAAGTCTGTAGTTCCATCACTATGAAGTATACACAATGTCTGCTCTGAAGGTTAAACATGAAAACACAAATTAGAACTGTGAGATTTTTTTTTCTTGCACCTACACCAGATTTTCTGTGTGTGATCTTGGCAAGTCATTCAACACTCCAGTGTTCCATTGGTAAAATGAAAATAAATAATAGCACTTATTAGACATGGCAGTTTTGTGGATAAGCCCATCAGTCTTTACAAAGTACTTTAATATATGACGATGATGAAACCTATAGAAAAGCTTATAAATAGTTATTTCAAAATTCAAAGCCATTCATTCTGAATCCACAAATGCTAAGTAAAATATATTACAGCATAAATATCAAGAGGGATGGGAGGGAGAAAAAGCACATGACGTGACTTTAAATCATGAAATGCACATGGGGTTTCTCGATGTGTTTGTAGAATGATGGCTATGATTCTTCAAATGCCATTTGGCTGGATAAATATGAACAGCAGGAATAGCTATAGTTCAATGAACTTCCTACTAATACTTGCCAGGTGGGTATCAAAATCCCTAAGTGAGTAAGAGCAGAGACGCCTTGTTACTAATAAAAAGAGCAAGTTGAGAGGGGTGGGCATCTCTGAACCAGAAATATGTTTTAGGATCCCTAGGAAAGATGAAGACTGGAGCAATTTGCCTTGGCAAACGAAGATAAATGATCTACCATGTCAGTTAACAAGTTAAGGAAATACAGCCCACAATTGCAGAGGGATGCGCAGTGAGAGCAGAACACATTTATGTTCAGCATCCCATTTATAATGAAGCCATTATTTTGGCTTATATCTTAGTGCTTTCTGCTGTGATTTGCAGTGCCACAATGATGGTCAGAGGATACTCTGTAAGCTACAAGTTAAACCACTATTGCCACAATACAGCTGTAAATACACAGAAAACTACCACAGGGCCAAATGAACTCAGCCTGTACTTTTCTTTATCATCATTATTCATTTTTTTTCCTCTTTTCCTCTCAGAAAAGCATGTTTATAAGAGTGCATAAACAACTGGATCTTTGAAGAAGTGCTATGGACCAGAAGGGCCCCACTCTGCCTTCCTGGCCTGTCCTGCCCCCGTCCTACGATCCCTTGCTCAACAGGTGTTTAGGATGAAAAAGGAAGCATTGCTCCTGAATGCCTAGAAGCATAGCCCAGCACAGACCCGGACAAAAAGTCTTTTCATTCCTCAGATAATTTTTACAAGGCAGCCATTGATAAGAGCAGTCACCTGGCTGGGAGATACAGGTTGGGAACCTTCCTTTTCCAGTTTACCTGTCCTATATAATTATGAAGTTTCTGACATTCCTTAAACTGTGCAACAGACAGTTCCTCCTTTCTGTGATTTTCAGGAGTACAGAATCAGAAATTTTTTATTTATTTTTTTTTTACTTCTTTTTAAAGACTGAAAAAGAAACTGAATTAGAATAGCAAATGCAGTATTTTCCCCTAAAAGGACACTGCTTCCCTATAGAGCTTCTGAATATATCCTGTCCTATCTCCGCTTTCTGGCTCTCCACAGATTTAAATTAAAGAAGCAGATTATTTGTCCTCAAAGTAACCTAATTTTTTTTAATCAACATGGATGTTTTGATCTCTTTCCTCTAGACTTCCATGCTGAATAGCCCCACAGAATTAATATGGCTGCTGAAATGTATAGAGTGAACTGAATCAGGCCTTTCATCCCTGCCCAGAAAATGCTCTGATAGCTCTCACAATCAACCCACAGACTCTGCGCTCCTTGCACTTCTTTTTCCCATTTCAAGAGCCTGAAGCACTCTGAAAACCAATACACTTCCTTTACCCTGCCAATTAAGCAAATTACATTATGATAAATTGTAAGTAGATAATAAAAATATAAATATCAGCAACAGGCAACCAGAACCTTCCAGCCTCCAAATCCCAAATACTTGAAAAGAGTACAATGAACAACTTTGGGAAATGCAGTACGTTTTCAGTACCAAGGTATAAAACACCCCCATTCGTTCTCTTCCTGGGAGTGTATAAGCCATGCTTGCTGCCCATGGGAAAGTAGTATCTAGCTGCACTGTGACCAAAGATCCCACACAGCAATATTTCACATACACGAAGGGTTCTTGAGCACAGTACAAAATTAGAGGGAAGGCATTGTGGGCTAAAGACTCTCTTCAAATTCGCCCAGACTGCTCTAACAGGAGTAAACTGTGGCTGTATTGAAGCATGTGAAGGCAGAATTTAACCTCCTTTTTCCTAAATTAAATTCTAGATATAAAAAGCTCAATAAACATTTTAGCAACACCTGCCAGTGTATTCTAACACAAGTCAGTGCGGCGAAGACTTTACATATGCACTTCTTTCCAAGCACACACTTCAGTCACATTTTTAAGTGCTGTGCCAAATTGAGACTTGCAAGAGTAGCAATAATTTTTCTTTTTATAACGAATTTCCATCTTTCCTCTCTTTTCCTTCTCCTGCTTGATGGAAAACTTAAAAATGGATCTGAATTCTTGAAGCCAAAAAAAACTTTCCCTAGATCTCCAAACAATAGATTATTGGAAAAAGAGAGCCAACTGGCTGGCTCTACAACTGTTCTCTAAGACTCTCACACAATTAGAGAGATAAAGCTAAAACTGCAGTGGATTTATGATGATCAATAAAACATGATTGTGTCAGTGCAAGACATAACCAAACACTGGACAATCTCCCTGGCCACAGGGTTTTCAAATTTCAGTAGGCAAGCTGGCTTGGTATGCACCCCCCACTAAGCTGTGCCATAAAACAGCAGACTAGGGACAAAATCATGAAATTTAAATATAAGCATGGGAGGGTCAAGGCTAAAGCTAAAAGAATTGTTTTTATTTTACCACCTGCACTAACTACAGCAAACTTCCCATCCTGAAGACCTCACCTTCAGATTATTGTCTATGCCTGTCTGGGGAAAAAAATGTTGTTCAATAACATCACTGGGTCATCTCTTGAAAACAACAATTTTTTTTTGTGTAAAGAGTAGAACAATGAACCATAAATTTGCATTCAAGAAGCAGCATGTAATAAGTGTTTACACTTGAATTTGATGTGAGCTGTGTGTGCTTATTGCTTCTCAAGCTCAGGCCACATTTCAGTCCCTTGGAGACAGATCATAAAATCTAAGCGAGTATTTAGTTTGTGCATCTCCTAAAAATGTCTTGCACATCATCAAAAAAAAGAATTAAAATAAAATCCCAAAGTCCAGCTTTTAAAGCAGAATGCAACATGCATGGCTCAGAGGATAGATTAGTCTCTGTAGTCCTCTGCTGTTATCCACTACAATAATCTGGGGAGGTTGCATTCAGTCTTTTTTGCAGCCTGAAAAATCCTTCTCTCCAGAAACTTTTCCAGGATCTGCAACAATTCTGCAAAACTTATTGCCAATGTTGCAAATGACCTGGGACTTTTGGGTCAACTAAATTTCAGGCTCCAAGATCAGAGAAAAATCTTGAACATCTGCATCTTTTTCAGTCCATCTGTTTGTAGGACACCACTTGCATAAATGTTTACTTAACAGTAGCAATGTAAGTTGAGTACTAAACAAGGAAGGTTTTCGATAACTGGACCCTATGGATGCAAGCCCAAATATTGCAAAGCATAAAGTCTGTTTTTTGTTTTTGTTGTTGATGGTGGTTTATTGTGTTGCTTTGGGCTGCATTTTTTTCCTCCCACTGATGGCTTTATTAGTCTGGAAAAGATAACTTAAATTCCTTTTCAAATTAAGCGGGGAGGGGAAGTCATATACTTTGCAAGCTAAGAATAACAGCTTTTTAAAATCCAATTTTTTTTAAAACTATCACTGTTTCTGCAGATCAAACATAAAACACCGTTGGTGATAAAACAGCAGACGCCAAAAAGCACTGATTGTATTAGAAGATCTCTCAGTTCTGTTTTCAGCCAGATACTCTACAGGAAACTTAGCGTGATTTATAGCATCACAGGCACAGCACTGTACATGGACTCTATATAAATACAAGAGTTATGCAGCATTTGTCAATAATCTTTCTACTTAAAAGTTCATGAAGATACACTCCCAGTAAAAGCCGCTATCCTATTTGTGCAGTAAAATAATAGTACTCTGCCTCTTAAAATGCTCATTTTCTGAGGAGGACAAAATTTTTAAACAGTCAAAAAACTCGGGTCAGCACTGCTGCAAACTGATTGCTTTGAAAATCTTTCTTCTGGCCAGTAATTACTGAATCTGGATTATCATTCTCAAAGTTTAATTACAGGAAAAATAATTTTACAATTTGTGAAACATCATCGTTCTCTTCTTCCCAAGAATTCAATGGCAAAACCAAGAAGACTGGGACATAATCCTTCCAAGTTGTTAAAGTGCCAACCAGCAGAAATCTGACCCAATATTTGTCTGTCCTTCAGACACACATGTATTTAGGAAAGAAACTCCTTATATTAGACTATAAAACATGGCAGTTTGGAATCTGCTATATAAACAGCTGAGAGACACATCCTTCTCCTGTCACAGTCCTGAGTGAGGAGAGGAACATCAGAAATGGCAAAATCCACAGCAGTTCCAGTTTAGGCCTTGTCTCTGCACTGATCAGAGCCCTTAGACAACTCTAATCTGGATTTTTTCTCAGACTGACACAGGTTATTTGATGAAAGATCTGACTGGGATTTAAAAATTTAGATTACGGAATTCAAGGATGAAAGCGAAGAGAGAAATTACAGCCCTTAATTTGGTGAAGCATGGGGAAACTGGAAAGATTACTGGGCTATTGCAGAAAAAAGCAACTCATACACTGAGACACAAATGATGCATTTTTAACTCTGGCAAGGTAGTCACTTTTTCAACAGCACCTTCCTATTTGTAAAATTAGGATATTACCTCACTTCTACAATGTCTTCCAAGAATAAGAATACTAATGACTATGGAGCCCGTAGCTATGTTGATTACAGAAATAACTGAGAAAGCTGTAAGACAAGTGTGGCCTGCAAATAGCAATGGAGAAGTAGAGCGCATAATCTGCATGCTGATGAGTGATGGGAACCGAAGTCTGGGGCTGAACCTCAGAAAGTAGCTAAACAAATTTAGGAACACAAGATGGATTCAAGCTTGCATTAAGACACAATGTTAAAGGATTAAAATGAGTCCAAGGAACTGAAATAACACAAATTCATATGCGGGGGGGTGGGAAAAACAAAAACCAAACCAACACCAAAATCCAGAAAAATACACAATTAAGTACAAATTTTGACCTTGGTATGGCAGAACTGCCAGCCCTCGGGCATCTCGGGTGAGGCAGAGTATAAATCTGTCTCCTTTTAAACACTAGACCCCTTTTCAGGATGCATACATGGCTAGCTCAAGAGACTGACAAAAGATAATGGTAGTTCCTTTTCCCCAAACTGACAAGTTTACTATAAGAAGAGTGATTTTGCAGGTCATTTATGCTATTCTAGAAAATGACTGGATTGAAACAAAACCAGTATTACCAACAGTGCAATAAACGTCCACGCAATTGTGCATGAAAGAAAACAGGCTGAAAAAGTCAAGTATATTTGGTCAAAAACCAAACAGAAAAATGGGCTAAGCAAAAGCAGATAAAGACAGAACAAGCTTTCAATCCAAGTGTACTAAATTAAATTTTTTTTGCTATTGTAGCAACTTAAACTGTTGTCAATGCCCTCATTATCTTTTGTGGCACATTCTATTTGCAGCTGCTGTTATTTTACCACATGCCTGAAGATTGTTATGGGGAAGAGCATCACTGATGGCCTGCGGTGCACGGCGGCATGTGGAACAGACATCCATGACACAACAGCTTCTCATCCCGGGGAAAGACTTGATGACCTAGGTGGTCCCTTCTAGCTATGTGGTCATAGGAAAGAAATTGTTAGGACCATTTACAACTATTATTATTTGTGTGTTGGAAAGATGGAAATGCCTCCAAAAGCCTGTGGTATTAGAAGTGAAATGAGCAGGTTTGGAAAGGGTAAATACACTAACACTAGCAAAACTGGAAGTAATTACGTTTTTGCTTAGCTCGATGTTTAATAGGAGAAAGACCCCTTTTGCTTTCTGTGGTTGAGTGCAAACACGAAAAGCTGTGTACTTCCACGGTGTACAACTATACTTTTCAATTATTTACTATGCAAATTATGCAAGACTTAAATAAAAAGCATTGCATTACATATACTTTATTAATACAAACTGCTTTTAAAGAAAATGAATAATAGATGTAATAAAAAGTAAATGGAAACCAGAACTGACGACAATCTGTAATGTTGATTCACCCTATCCATCATCTTTGTTTTGAGACTACAGTTTAGATTAGTATATATACATTTAAATAGGAACCAGTAATAAATTGTGTTGATATTGAGGTCAGGTTTCTGCAATATACCAAATGCTAAGCTTCCAGTCCATAAATGCCTTCATTGCAAATAAACCATAAATCTATTATCTTTACAGTGGCTGCAATCTGGAAAATGTGCTCTCTTTTAATTTAGTTGCCTCATGAATATCATATTAACCAAGAAGCAACCTGAATGAGAAATATGCTATAAAGCAAAATGAAAAACCTAACTGGATGATCAAGACAACTTTTTTTTTAGCCATTCCTCCCTTTCCTGTCATCAAATAAAAATAAGGTTTCTACAGGATAAAATGGTCTGTTCTTACAGGGCTTACACTATGTAGCCAAATTCTCAGCAACAGTAAGTCTCTACTAGAGATGACTAGAAAGTTAATGTCCCATCCTCAGTCAAAATTTTGATCTTGTTCTGATACAATGTAAATAGTCAATGTTTGTGGCAGAATATGAAATGACATACACACACATACAAAATCCCAAACAAAGTGCTTTTCAATTACGCTTACACATACTAATATGATGATTTTAATCTAAAAGTCAAAATGAAAAACTTGAAATAAGATATTTTATCATCATCAAAATAAGAAGCTCAAAATTACTTGTTTTGACACTTCCCATTTGAAATATTTGACAAGAGCATGTCAACTTTAACATAATTTTCCAATTTCAGCTAGTTGTTTCTCTGAACATTTTTTGACTAAGCCTATATAACACCTGGTAGTATTGAAAAGAAGACAGGTATTCTACTTTTCCAGAGCTTTTATGTTGTTCTAAGAGGTTTTGTAATGTTCAGAGGTTTAAAAATACTACATTCATTCTCCACACAATTTTATTCCCTCCTCCCCTACCTCTTCCAAAATGTAGTCTTTTCTGTCCCACTCTCTCTCTCTTTTTTAAATCTCACTTGACTAACAAGAGCAGGTCTGATCCATCTGACCTAGAGCACGGCTACATGACCTACAGAAACAGTGCAAGTGAGGAGGAAGCAATCTGCGCAGCAGGCAGAAAGGGAAGTGAAGATGTGAAGGGTGGGAGAGAAGAGCCTGGGAACTCTGAAACCAGTCCTGCCATGACTGGATTCCTAACAGAGGGCCTTGGGTTTATATCTCAGGGTGACTGAGGATGAATTGCAAATACATACTGGTTGGCTTACAAATTCAAGAGTCATATACACCCACACAGGAAGGCAAAATCATGCAGCTGGAGAATATCATGGAGCAACTATATTAATAAAGACTCCTGCTAGCTCCCAGTTCTCTGTGGAGGCCAAGATAGCATTTTTCAATGGATTTGTAGTTCAACTGCTGACTCATCAAAAGAACCTGTATAATGATGGACTCCCTCCTCCTTAAAACTTCACTCTTCAGAAAACACTGATGTTACAATGGATGACACTTGCCTTTTACAACCAGCCTACTAACAACTCTGGTGAAGAGAAAAGCTGTAATTATTCAGCCGAGATGCAGTACTGCCCATTTAACATTTGCAGGATTCACATTATGACCAACGAGAAAAAAAAAAAAAGGTAATGCTTGAATAGAAGAGAAAATGAAACACAACTCAAAGTGCTTATTACTGGATAACCAACACATTCTATTCTGCTACTAAATGCAGATGAAACTTGCAACTGAATCTGCCTTACTAACTACAGCAGTTACAGAAAGCTGCAGTACAAACTACAAATGGCATTGCATTCCTGTAACATAAGCAGCCCTTTGACACTGTTCAATTACATCTATAAAGAAAAGGACCAGAGCTCCTAGCATCAACTGTGAAATGATATATACTTCAAATATTACCAGAGATAGGTTAAATGGAAAGGTTTATATATTCCATTTGTGGAACTCTACCTATTCAAGTCAAGGATTTTTTACTCAGTAAAGTGACATAGGATAAGTGATGCCTGTCTAAAGTCCAAAAAAGTCACTATGAGAATATCTGAAAAGAAAAAAAAATAATATCTGCTTATAATGGAACCTAGGTAGTATTATTATTAAAAGACAAAACTTCTAAAACAAATAAGAATAAAACCTGATTATAAAACCTTTATTTCATGACATAAGATCTCTAAGGAAGTAGCATTTTAAATGTCTTTACTTTGACTGCAGCCAGAGAAAGTGTATGTTAAAATCACATTAAAGCCACATATATCACTGACAAATGAGAGGAAAAGGCCTCAAGCTAAGAGAGCACTTGAATTCATGCTAATGTTTTATGTAGCTGCTGAGTTCAAGGTGAACCTTTGTGTACTTCAAGCTACCCACACCGAATGATTCAAGATAGCTGAGTGAGACCTTGAAAGGTCACATTGTCCAGCCATTTGCTCCGAGGCAGGAACAGCTGCCTTTCCGGACAGGATGACATTTCGGACATATGTTTATCTAACCTCTTTCAGTGATGAAGACTACTCAACGATCATCTGCTGTCCTAGCCCTAGCATTCAGAAGTGTGTCTTAGTGCAACTGAAGTCCTTGCTTGTTGTTCAGGACAAGCTATTTCCTTCTTCTCTGTGGAAGCCTTTTACACACTTGAAGGCCGCTACCATGTCGCCTCTTCATTTTATTCTCTCTAGCCGTGTTCTTTCCTTTTTTTCTTCATGTGACACTCTTCAATTAGGCCACGTATTTCTTTAAGTGCAGCACTTGAACCTGGAGGGAATATATCTGTTGGGATCTTAGCACTGTCGAGTAGAGCAGATGCATCACTCTTGTGATGTCTTGTCTTGTATCTATCTTTATATTAACCCTTACATTTCTTTTGATGTATCATCCCATCAAGATGTTTGCTACCTTTGAAACTGTGTTTTCAACTCAAGCATCAAGCCTGACCCTGGATCTGGCCTAAGAACCTGCTCCATTTGCCCATTTCAGATGAGAAAAAGGTTGGGCCAAATCCAACTTGAAAACACACTCCTACGTGCTCCCTTTTGGTCAAGGAAGATGAAAACATTACACAAGCTCCTTCAAACCCAGAATTTACAAGGACACTTAGCACGACTGATTGCTCAATGCTGACAGCACAGAGTGCTAATTGAAGCTATGTTTATTAGTTGGATGAGGAAAAAGAAAAGAGGAGGAAGCGGAGGAAGCGTTCCATGATGTGACACAGCACCCAGCATTCACAAACATTACCTCAGAGCAATGTTTTATGCTCATTTGTCAGAAGCCACAAACAAAAACAAAACCCACGTGCACTTAGCATGGCTTTTCTGCATACTTCTCTATGGAAAGCAGTCTCCTGGGTTCTTCCAGTTCCTGCTGCGATTGTGCAATTCTCCAGTTTAGTAAATACGACATCTGCCAACTGCACTGCACTAACACTCCCAGCTCAGCCCTCATCAAACCTAATAGTCGGATATAATTTCACACTCCTGGCAAGCTTGCAACATTTCCTTGTACTGGATAAGAAACGCTCATGTCAAATTACCTTTTGTTCACTCTGTAGAGAGCCCCCAGCACACGCTTACCTTAACTACTGCCTTCTCACATTGCTTTGGTATTCATTTAGCTTTCCTTAGGAAGCACAACCTACACCGAGAATTCAAAATATACTCACACCAGTTACCCCAGCTGTATTCTCAGTCTAAGAGACTGCGGCCTCGATAGTTTTGAAACTGGGGCTGCTGTAGAGCTTTCTTTTTGCCAGCGCCTTCAAGGTTACCAGCAGCAGAACTGCTCAGTACTTCAGACAGTCCAACGACACCACAGTGACTTTTACGAAAAACAGAGTTAAATGACGCTTTTACTTTATTTTTTTTAATACTAAATTTTTATTTCCTTTTTGGAGAAAATTGGTAGGATTCAAATGAGCATGCTTCTTGTGTGACAGCTGTCTTTAGCATAATTCAAAGCAAAGCAACCTTCTGGGCGTCACTTCACAGTAGTCCTGCAGGAAACACAAGTCCAAACCTCCACCTCCTGAGGTCTGTGCAGGTGCAGGGACCTGCAGCACTGCTCCACCAGAAACATGCCAAAAAATCCTTAATGAAAACACTAACTCACCATAGCTCTGCGGTTATTTTCCTCAGTCTCTCTCATCACCTGACGTTATGAATTCCCTCATGTACCTCCTTCACGGTCTCAGGAGTCTCTTCCCCTAAAGGAAATGGCCCTCCTGAAATGCAATTTTGTTTTTGAGAAATCTGGTATTCAGCAAGACAGTAGATGTTGTCCCAGCATTTTGCCCTAAATGGCCTGTATATGTTGTTAATAAATTGTTCTCCAGAACAAAAGAACTTTCCAAACTATAAAGACCTTTCCTTGTTTTCTACATTTGTTTACAGTGTAAAGAGCTAGTTTCCCTGTGATTTATCATCAGCTCCATGTTAAGTGTCAGACAAAACCTAGTTTCTGAGTCCAGTGCTTGCTGGGTTTTAAGTGAAGATGTAAACTCTGGAGAGGAACATTTACAGCCAACCAAAACCACTGTTTTCCCCAAGGGATATTTAAACCTTCAGTGAACTATGAGTATTGATATTACTCTAAATTTGTGGAAATTAGTTTCTGTGAAACTGAATTTAATACCTAAGTCAACCTTATCATAGCCTTAACTTACCCACTATTCACTAGCAATATTTCAAACCACCCTTTCAAGGGAAATGACAATGCCAAAAAGCACAAAACATAAAAGGAAGAACGAGGGTGAAAGGTAAGAAAAGATGACTTCTTTCAAGGTAATTCTTGGAAAAATACATATGATATGTACATTGGATTTACTTCCAAATGTCACTGGGATACTGTAACCCAATTGTCCCCATTTACATATCATGGACAGGAGAAAAAAAAAAGTAATTTTAAATGCCAAGAGGAAAAAATACCTGACACACACTGTTTAACGTTGTATTTCTTTCGATTCTTTTAAGATAAAAGCTGAAGGTCCTAATGTGTAATGACGAAAGTTTGGATTTGGTTGTTTGTTGTTTTTAAACAGAGCAAAGCTCGGGCAACACAAAAGTGTTACCGTTTCGGCTGCAGATAAATGCTAGATAAACACTGTTTCATAGTAGTTTATCCCATAAAAATAATTCTACCCCTCTCTGAATGCTGATGTCTGGAGACAACAGCAGTCCAATGAATATAAATTATACCACGATTACGGAATATGCTTTGACAGCATAAAAATTACAATAACAGCCTCCTAATTCTGACTGATGGTGTTTGCAAAAGAATGTAACATTTTCCAGGCTTCTCGTGACAACACTTCAGCAAGCCGCGAGCCCTCACTCAAACAACCGGGAGCCTTAGCCGTCGTGCAAGCTTTCGAAAGGCCGTTTCCTTCAGCTCACGAAATTCGTGCCGCGCTCCGTTTGTTCACTGTAAAACGCACGTGCACACACCCACCTTACGCTTAGGAGCCGCCGTCCTTGATGGACAGAGGGTCTGTCCGCAGCAACCGAGCCCCGAGCCGGCGCGGGGCGGGCGCAGCGCCCCGGGCCCGGAG
>Ga0065711_1002544_pt1 | contig 34093 bp, 19 predicted proteins | sample Hoacrofraction12_FD_59098 | JGI IMG/M metagenome (GOLD analysis project Ga0065711, IMG submission 59098) | Hoatzin crop microbial communities from Cojedes, Venezuela - Epithelial fraction 12 v2 (version 2) | ecosystem: Host-associated > Birds > Digestive system > Esophagus > Crop | place...
ACAGAATGTTCAGGGTTGGAAGGGACCTCTGTGGGTCATCTGGTCCAACCCTCCTGCCGAAGCAGGGTCACCTACAGCAGGCTGCACAGGACCTTGTCCAGGTGGGTCCTGAGTATCTCCAGAGAAGGAGACTCCACAACATGTAATGGTTGGCATTTGCTCTACACTTCCAAACTTAAAGACCTTTAAAACATCTTATTACAAAAGCTCCAATGATTATAAAGGTTGTTTTTAAATCCAGTCTCTGAAATCACGAAGAAGCAAAAGTCCCGAGATATCTCCCAAGATCTTCGTGCTCTCTGATCATACTCTCAGAAAAATGGAAAATGATTTCCTGTAGGCACTGTGCTGGAAAAGGAATGCCACTGTTATTAGCCCCAGCTTCAGGCTGCAGTTCAGCTTTAGCTAAAAAGGCATTCCTTACACTGGTTCATGTCTGCTTTAGAGCACCTCCCTGTAAAAACTGGGTCAGGGGCTTCAAAACATCGAAGTTCGTGGCAGGGCAAATCCAAACAAAGTATTTTGAGAATTTCTTTCATTAAGTATTCATCTTTTGCAATAATGTATATTTCCTTGATGCAATGGTTTAAAAACAGGAAAAACAGCTGCAAATACGCAGTACCTAAGTCATCAGTGCAGAAGAAATAGTGGTGTTCAGACTGAGACACGTGCATACAAATGAACATCACCACATGCTTAATCCCAGAGTGGGAATACTGTGCTGAATTGCTATGGAGGAGATTCCTATCTGGAACGATACTTCTATTCAAGTTACTAATGTAACAGTATCAAGGAAATACGTCTAAAATTGTATGTAGAAATGTGGTTTAAGGAATTTCACGTCTCTAGGTGGAGTGGGAAATCTTGACAGCACTGTGTACGTGCAGTATGGACGATGACTTCCCGCAGGACACACTACACTCGTTTTGCAGCACTGACAACTTCAGCAGTACAGCTGACACAAATCTCTCAGTTTCCAGCTTCTGCATGCTGCTTGAAGAAAGGTAATTTCAGTGCATATTGGGTAAAGTTAAGAAAAAAAATAAATATTTCTGCCTTGTTATAAACCAATCACAACAGAAACACTTGCCTTACCCTATCACAGATCTAAATAGCTATATGAAGACACTTCTAGCTTTCTTGCCTGCTGTAAGACATCAGTGCCTACATCACATCACCAAACTGACAGAAACTGCTATTCAAAACCATCTGTAAAACAGATCCGACGCTGGGGGTGGAGGGCGGAAAGTACGGTGGGTGACTACACCAGGCTGCCACAGGATGTGGCAAGGTACGCAGCCGTGGCACGGCGCTCGCTCGCTGCAGCCCGGCGGAAGCCCGGTCAGAGAAGCGGCTGGGCAGATTCACGCCTGCTCTGAAACAAGACCTCTGGCAGAACTCCATCCGCCACAAGACTGAGCTACAAAAAGCATAAATCAGAGCATTTCTCTTGCTATTCTAAACTGAACTCTCTCTGATGCCTGGCATGGAACAGCCCTTCTCTGAAAAGACAACTCGCAGCCAACAGCATGGAGGTCAAAGACAGCACAGCTGAAGTCTGAAGTCACTGCACCTACACTTGCTCACCAGTAAAAAACAGTTGCACCAACACGGAGGCTGCCAGTGAAAACAGTCCACAGTGACATCTCAACAAAACAGTGTTTTCCATGCATTTCTGTTTAGAAAGTAGAGATGAAATACCTATGCAAACACATACAACAGCCTGATAAGCCTACGCATGGTGAAGCTTTCTTTTATACTTCTTCGGAAAGCGACACATCTAGATGCATATACACACACATGCACTTCTTTCCCCCCTCTTATTTGCCAAGTTATGTCAACATATTGGCAGACACCGTGCTAGACAATAATGTATATTTTGACAGCGAGAGACAGGATACAGATACTGTTAATCTGTGATCAGATGCTCTCCTGTGGTTAAACGGGATTACTGCAAATTAGAAGTAAGAAACTCACGTCTGACCTTTTTCCTCTGAAACCATACATTCCAAAAGCAACCATGGCTAGCAGAGAAAATAATAAATACTTGTGGATGAGTACCATACGCTTACAGAAGCATCATGCTCCTCACAACACAGAACTGCCAACGGAATGGTAGGAAAGAGGATGAGCCTCAACCCCCGGCGGGTCCCGGCGAGCAGGGGAGGTCCAGCTTACCTCCCCAGCGCTGTGGCTGCGCTGCCGAGTCAAGTGCTGCCGATGGACCAACGCGCTAGTGGGCCTGCTGCTCTGCAGGGGAAGCCGCGGGTCAATGAACGTGGTGGTGCGGGAATTGTGGTCAACAAAGAAAGCCTAGAGAAGAAGAAAGCAGAAGGAATTGATAGCCAGCACTTTTTATTTTTTAATATGCCTGAGGTTAATGTCTATTCAGGATTGAGGTTTCATTCGCCGATGTGAGGCTTTGGAAAATCCTCCTCACGTCACCGTGGCTCGCGTTTCCCTTCGGCAGAAGTGGGATAACAGTTTTCCATCTCACTGGAGGGCTGAATTCTTTAATGCCTTACTTCATTCCTGTCTATAAAGCCCTTTGAAATTCTCATCTGACAAACATCAGAAGTAGGAAGCTTTATTATGATTGTCAAGAAGAGAAAAATTAAATGTTTAATAAAAGTAATCTGGTGTATTCTCCCTTTCATTTCCATATAAGCATCTAAAAAGATGTTATTAAGTGGCAAAATCTTTCCCTTTTGTGAACTATTTACCATATAATTACGAACACAAGTGGGTGTATCTATGTCAAGTGTATGATTACATCCTGCAATGACCTATGATTACAGGCCGACAGGCATTTTTGCCATCCTCCCGCTACAACCACTCTAAGTTCACTAACATTTCGGGGGAAAAAAGCAAACAAAAAGCAAGGCCAGTCAGGGACACAAAGATGATGGCAACAAAAACATTTAAACCAGGCAACCGGTGAGAACTACCACATACTGGCTGGTCAGCCATTTGCTGAAAGCAAGGTCACAGGAGCACGCACCCTGGGAAATGAAAGCCTCCTATGGTTCTGTCCAACTTGAACCAAAAAGGTTTCTCAGCCCTGCAATTTAAACTTTTTCCAGTGCTAGTGCTGCCCTTGGAAAGCAGCACTGTTCTGTTTCAACACACTTCAGGTTTTTTCAGTCACAATGCTGGAACAACGTGGAAGTGGCAAAAAAAAGATCCCAGTTTTGAGCCAGAGCGTTAGAGGAAAGCGATGTCTGATTTGAGGAATCGCAGAGTCTGGACCCGCAGCAAGGTGGTCGGGGACTGCGGGAGCCATTTCTGTGTCTGGATACCAGCGAGGTCCTTTGACCACAGTTTCATAAACAGCTCAGTACAGCAGCGTCAGCAAAGGGAACCTTCTCGCCTTCCCCCCTTGTTTCGCCCCTCGCGCAGCCTCCTCCTGCCTCGTGCTGGCCACGCAGTGAGCCCAGCCGGGGAGCAGGTCCCGGCCACGCCTGCTCTGCTCCTGCCCTCTCCCCGCTGGTTCCTCTCACCCCGGGCAGCCCGCTGGGGAGGAGAGGAGAGCGGGCCTGGCTCTTTCGGCAGCGACGCCATCCCACAGTATTCCTAAAGCCATTGTTTCAGACCGTTTGGCACAGCCAGACCAGAGAAAATGCAATTCTTCTGACTGCCATGAAGGCAGGGAGACCAACCAGCGTGTCGTGCTGTACAGCAACTAAACACCATTATGGATTGTGGTGGGAGAAAACGTTCCTACTTCCATTTCCCAAGGAAGGGAAAGCACATGGAGGGACAGCAAAGCTGCAAAGCCGCGGAAGCACTCCAGAAGCGGGCAGCGAGCCTCCTGCAGCCCTAACAGCCACCGCCTGCTCCCGTAACCCGCGCCGACGAGCACGGACTCGCACCACCTGGGCAGCAAGGAAGGCCGCCCTTTCCACCGCCTGCCGCAGCTGCAGGCACACACGGGACACTGACTGTTCCGCAGTTCAAAAACTGCGAAGCGCACTCAGCAAACGCAATTTTAACGGCATCGTCTGAGCCTGATGCAGGGCTTGCTCACCTTGACAAGCAATTAAACTGTCCCTCGCAGAGCAAGTATACCGACAGAGAGTATGAAAGCAGTGGGAAGCAGAATGAAAGCCATTCTGAAATTCCAGGTTTTGGCCTGGAAAATGCCTGGAAGCAGCTGCTGGAGCTTAGTCAGGCTTTCTGAAAATTTTGCTCCTGATGGTTAGGTTTATTTCACTTATTAGCAGGTGGTTGGTATAGGGATTTTTTTAACATCCCCACATTGACTATTTTATCTAGTCTGGTCTATGTGTACTTATAAGATGCGAAGCACTTCCATCAAAACAAACACTGATTTAATTAAGTCAATATTATACTCCAAAACCACTTAGGAAAATAAAAGGTACTGCCTGGATATAGAAGAAGGTACTACCTAGAGTTGTACTACACAGTTCTTTGAGTTAATGCAGCAATCTAATATTGCATGCAGTGTTCTTAAGCATTATATTCCTATATGTAACTCAGTTTAAACATTAAGTTAAAGACAATCATGCCTTATTAAATATAAATGCTTGCAGGCCAGCTAGCAGCAGCCTACTGTAAAATAAAACAGAAATTAGTACTTTGAAGCTTCAGTGAAGATAATCATTGGCATTTCAAGGCTTTGGGCTAATCTGGACACTGGCACACAGCTCATAATAGTGTGGCTCGCAGCCTCCTTTCAAAAAAAATTCCTCTCATAACTCCCATCTAGCTACAATCCCTAAATCTATGATGCTTGAAGAGACTTACACAAGATGGGAAGTGCCAAAACTACACTTAGCTCATCAAACACGGACAGTTGCCCGAGTTATCTCCCCAGTTAAAGTCTATGAAACATGCTAAAATACCTTTTCTTCCCACTGAAGACATTTATAATCAGTTACAATGGATTCTTTCACTGCAGAAAGAAAAAAAGTCCTACAATAGCTTATTCTGTATTTGCATGTCTTGCAGGGATCTATTTAAAAAGCACATATGTTTGAATCTGGCTTGAAAATACGAACGCGTGCTTACACATCCTGCACAGATGCCCTGGGCTGCCTGTCTGCGCACACACGTGTGTACGCACCTGCCCGCAGCCGTGCAGAACTGCAAAGCCACCGGACTGGGTTCCGCTGACGGACACATCTACCCTGCACGATGCTTCCTCCCACCACCTTCTCCGACGGTCTCCGGCCTCCCTGAGGTCAGCGAGCGACGAAGGCTCATCCGCAGTGCCAACCAGACACTACGTCCCAGTCACACCAGAGCTTCCAGGGAGAGCCGCGTGCCAAGCGGGTTTTATCTTCTGTAGGGGATACACAGAGGAGCGGGCAACTGGGCTTCGTGGTGCAGCTCTGCAGGGAGCTCAGAGGCAGGCAGTCCCCAGCTGACCGTGGAAGACAGCCCACAAAGAGGACAAGCAACTCGGACCGCACCGAACACCGGGGAGTAAAAACTCCACTGCTCAGCACTGCAGACGGGTCAGGACGACGACCGCTGCGCCTTGTGACAGAGAGCACCAAGCCTCTTACTACGGCTTACTGGGGAAAATAAAGGAAAGCCCCACCTCAGCAGGAAAGAGTAGCCAGGGAAAGGAAGTATGATTATATATTGTGGCATGGCTAATTTCTACTTGCTTGTCTTTAGTTTTATGCTTTGATAAGGGCAACTCCAGTTTCGTTTTGGTCTCATCAGGCTCTGGTCTCACCATGCACTGGCCATCATCTCTCTGGAGTGGTGAATAGGCTTTTCTGCTGACCACAAGTGCTACTTCTGACAAAGGGAACACAACAAAACAAAAATGAACAATCCTGAGCCTCATTCAAAGTGAAGAAATCCCAGCGGGGATCTCTTCAGTGCTTTCTCTTGTTGATTAATGTTGCAGTAGCATCACTGCTACCAGCTCCCACACCAGAAATCCAAAGGTCTATCTAATTCTCTACACGGAGTGCCTATTAAAGTCAACTGAAAACTGCTGCATTCTTCGGGAGGAAACCGGCTTCTGAAGCATCGAATATAAAAAGAATCACTTAAAATGGAAGAGAGTGAAGGAGGCAAAGAACAAGGTTAGTATAACTGCACATTCCTAGCTGTGTTACTAATGAAAAAACACAGTGCTTTCCACAGTTAATATATCCAAGAAGAAAAAAAAACCTCCAGCTCTTTCTACCCTTCAGTTTAGAATCTGCCTGTAACCTTTTCAAGCATCAAGATTGTTATTTGTATGGACACTCACAGCTTACTCCACCAAGACTGGTAACCGTTAAGAACCGAGAAGCTTAATGTGCCCACAGTCCCAACTGGGACTTCTCACAGGAGCCGACAGCCTTCTCGCTTCCTCACGTGCTAAGTACAGTCTGTTTGCAACCCTCCTATTTTCCACAAAGAAAAATTACACTCTAGATAATGAGGATACATTAGCTTAAAGTTACAGTAAAGTTGCATTACTACTGTAAAAATTTCTGTTCTTTTATTTTAACATATTTTGTTGGAAACCAAAAAGTGCTACCTGCTTTAAAAAGCAGTAAGACTTGCAGCTATTCCAGATCCCAATTAACGAAACTTCCTACATACAATTTCTTGCCCATTAACCAATATATAACCAGCAGAGTGATCATCCCCAGAGCTATCCCAGTCTTAAGTGCATCCACTTTATCTCGGAAAATGATGCACAGTGGACCTACTTAGCATTTAGGTAGAGGACTCACCTAGGGAAATGGTTAGCTATTACAGACAAAAAGTGCAAATAATGCATGCTAATGAATTCTACTCAAGACTTGGGAGGTTGAAGAAGGGAAACAAAAAAGCCCTAAGGAAAAGCTTGACAGTCAAACAAGAAAAAAGCTAACACAAATGGTTCAACAGTAACTAAATAAAACTCAGTAGTTAATAATAAAGTAACTCTACGTCTAAATTCTCTTACAGGTACACACTTTACACAGGCAAAACTCCACAGAGCTTCACTGAACTGCCTGTATTTACACAGCAGGTAATTCTTTTCAAAAGAAGTTGTAAACTTCCAAGGGAATCTAAGCAATTTATTTCAGTGTAAAATGGCTACAGATTTTTTAGCAATTTTCCTTGTACTGATTAATGCCCACTTATCAGTCTCCTCCTCCTTTCATACAATGCTTTGTCAGCACAGCCAAGAAATTCCCATCTTTTGGCAAAAGCAGGATAAAACGAACCGCCTGCACTTCTGCTCTCGTTAATCCACGACCAAGCACTCAAGTGTCGCACGCGCCCGGCGGTTACCTTGCCCTGATGGTCGTGTTTCATCTCCCAGCCTCTCGGCAGCTCCAGCTGCTTGTTGGCAAACATGTTGAGGAAGCCCACCAGGTCCCGATTGTGCTGGTAGCGCTCAAAATGGTGGGTGTCCCGCCGGACTTTGGTGATCATGTGCTTCAAACACGTGTTGTTTGTAAACATGCGGTAGGCACTCTGAGAAATAAACAACAAAAGGAAATACTTTCAAAAGATGAAATGTCTTCTTACTACAAAAGGCAGCATTTCCACTGTTAATAAATCATCTAATCATCTATAAAACCTTAAAAATAATCTCCAACTCAGCCACAACAGTATGAAAAAAAAATGGTCCTCTTCCTGAGGTCCTGGGATAAGCGTTTGATGTTTCTTACTTTGCTCAAGATATACAAAAGTTTGTATATAGACTTACTTCAGCAAAGTGTGAAATGTATTACATTCCACCCTTGTCCCCAGAACTGTGAAGAATTCTGTAACGCTAAAATTGCTTTAAAAGTGAGATTTCATAGATATTCTCTGATTTCTGGAATAATGAGTCAAATGCAGCCATGGAGTACTGCACTAAAGCTCGTAAGGTTTCCTGCAGGACAGAGATACACAAGCTTGGAGAACTTCTCACAAATCTACACAAATATTGTTTCCACCTATTGATTTTTCAGAAAGACCCTATCATTGTATGTCCATGTGTAATTTATGTAATCAAAATAAAATAAGAGAGTAAAAGGAGAGCACTGAGGAATAGGGAAAACTTGAGATAAGAGGGCAAAATAAATGGTTAACGTCCTTGCCCCCCCAAAAACCCAGCCGACCAGAAACCAGGTCTTTCTCTCAGGATTGGCAGTCGGGAGAAGTGAAGACATCAGCCCTCCTATTGCACTGTGCCGCTGCCTAAATCACCCTGTGGCCCTACACCTCTACTCTCTGGCCTCTGTCCTGCTTTGTAGTTTAAATATTTTTTTTATTTTTTTCAGAATTTAAAAAGCACTGAATTATTAACAAGTGTGCTTGCAGACAACTAATTATTCATTCCATTACTTCTGTTTACAGTATACATCCTGTTACACAAAGAAAGAGAAACATGGAAATAAAAACTATAGAAGCAGAAGCACTGAAGAAAAAGAAAAAAAGGAAAATATATATTAAGATGCTTTTTTGTTTAGTGTGACCTCTAATATATTTTGATATCAACCAGACAATCTGGAGGAAACAGATCATCCCATAAGCAGCAAGGTGATCTTAAAAAACAAGCATCATTTTCATTCTCCGGATCATCTCTCGCCCTCTGCAAAGCACAGCAAGAAAGCTATTGCTTCGACAAACAGATGGGTTTTGTATCAGAAGACAGATGAAGAACTGAGTGGAAAAATAAAAACTGCAGAAGCTATACAGCCAACCAGGATGACTCTGAGCGCCACCAATTGCAAGGAATGATGATCAGTGTTTGAATTCACCCAGCCTCCCTACGTACTACCAGCATCTCAGCACCAAACACTGAGCAGTATCATTGCACACGAGACAACTGTTTTCACAGGCACGGATTTATGAGAGGCTTCCACCTGCAGCCGCTATACTCACAGGGTTAGAATGCAGCACTGTAAAGAACTCTGGGCTGATAAGGAATTTCACAGGAGGAGACTGGAGCAATAAAGTGAGTCTGGATCTGGAGGTAGAGTGAGGCAGCACATTCTCTCTTCGAAAATCTAACAGCAAAGTGAATGACAAAGACTTCCAGTGACAATCATCACCAAAACATCACCGCAAGCAACTGCATCGATCTGAGTCACACAAGCAACAAAAGCACTAGCTATACAATTCTTTCAGATTTATTAAGTATTCTTCATATAAGCATACCTGAATTTGTTCTAATATAGCACTGAAGTTCCTGAAAATATCACGATTTTAGTAACTCTCACTTGTTGCTTTTGGTGACTGATCATTAAAAAAAAAAAAAAAAAATCACATCCAATGATTTGGGTCACCAAACATGTGCCTGTGTGTAAGATGCACCTATGTTGCTATACTGTAGCTGTAGGCAGATAAGCTATTTTTCAAATGCTAAGTAATGGATATAAAAGTCATTTAAAACTTAAAAAGGTTTCATTCCTCCTTTAAAAACAAACAATAACTCACTGCCATTAACACAGCCCTGATCTGACACGGTACTGAAGCAGCTCATGTAAGTAAGGAACAGGTTGCCAGGGAAGTACCTTTCGAGTTTCAGTAAACAGTTGGGTCTTCTCCTAGCAACTGCAGAAGTGCACTGATTTTTCAACAGTACCAGGAAATGAAAATATATTATGAGTGGTATCTGCCATGATGTTACAACCGTTGCCTCCAATTATCTTTGAAAATCAACAGGACATTTGAATACATATTTTAATGTAATTGAAAAATGGCAAATTCAGATTGGGTCTGCAGTGATGTTACTCTAAAATGCACGCCGTCTTCTCCATTTCACAGTTCCTTTCTTTTCTACATTGCAGTACTTGCACACTTCCCCATCAAATGGACATCTATCATGTAGAACACAGACACCACGGATATCAAAGCACAATAACCCACAGGCAGGAAAAGGAGAAGAGGGGCAGTGAATGAGACTCCAAACCGAGGGAAAAGTAAGAAGAAATTATAAAGCAGGAGGACAAGAACAAAAGACAGAGTAGAATTCTAAATACGGATGGGTAAATGTTATGGGAAAAAGGGAATGGGGGAAATAAAGACCTTCATTCCAAGCATCAGAGGAAACCGGAAGGGTAATAAGCAAAGGAAAAGTAAATGAAAAAGAGGATTTCCAGAGCCACTTCCCGACAGTGGACCCGAAGCCGTCCCACAGCAGGCAGGTCTGCGGAGCGCCAGCAGCGCGGCACAGGCCCCCGAAGCTGTGCCTGCGCGCTCGGGCTGGGAGCGTGTCCCGGGCTCGCGCGGCGGCTGCGCGTCACCTCCCTAGGGGTGCCACACCTGGGTGGGCACCACTCACGTCTCACGCAGCAGCTGCAGACACGTCCCCTGTCATAACCCAGCTAATCTGGAAACCTGAATGTGTCACCAGGTGGGTTTTTCCTCCAGTTTAAAGGGTTATGAGTTTGATCTACGAAAAGCTTATTCAGCTGAACTTCCTGACTAGGGTTCAGCCTGAATTTGCTTTAAAATTATTTGTTTACAGCACGACAAACCACCGAGCTGCACATGCGCACAGAGAGCAGAGGAAAAGGCTAAGGCAGAAGTAAAGAAAAAAAAAAAAATAAAGGGAGCTCTTGGCTAAATATCACAAGCTCTGCAATGATTTGAAACTCAAGATTCTTAAGGGTGGCATTGCGTGGGTATTAATTTAGGAAAGAGTATTGTAAGAGAATATCAAGAACATCCAGAAACCAAGCCAAAGCACATAATAACACGCAACTACCCAAGGGACTGGATGGGTAACAAAGTAACTTTACAACTGCATTACTACATCTGTCGCAGGAAGGTGACCAAGGAGAGAACTTCTTAGCAAGAGGCAAAACTAGTAATGATGCTTAGAGCTCACTAAAACAGATCTTTCCTTCTGTCTTCATTCAAAAAGTTAACACTGAGCAGACAACCAAAACAACTAAAAACAGAAGAGGAAAGAACTTTCTTCTTCAGCTAGAATAGGTTAAAAGCAGGTTAAAGACTGTGGTGCAAATCCCAGATTTCCAAACCCTTTGGGCTTGATCAAACGTAATATAAAACACTCAGGACACCAGGTGAGATATCTGAGATATTGGTGATTATTTTGGAGGCATGAAGGAGGTCTCAGAAGAACAGAAAAGGGATAAATATTCTACCCATTTTTAAGAGTAGGTAAAAAAAGGATGAAGGAAACTATAGATGAGCTGACACACTTTCTATTCTCAGACGCATGAACCAACTGTCAAACTACTTAAGGAAATGAGAAGACAGCAGAGAAACACAAATAACCAGGATTTCTGCAGAATGAATCATTGCAAACTAACAAAGTTCTTTTCTACTACCTGACTGGTGTAACGGCCACATATTCTGATGTTCCTAAGGCCTTTAATCTGTTTACATAATACTCTCAGAATGATGTTGAGGGAGAAAATCACCTGAAACAGATGAAGCCACCTGGAGAGGGGTACACAGCAGTTTGGAAAAATGTCCTGAAGAGTAGTTATGATTTACACCAAACAAAAGGAGTACACCAAATACTGTTCCACTAAGATCTGTCTGGGTCTGGTCCTATCCATTATTTCTATTAACAAGTGAACAGGGAGGACAGAACTTGCTCCAACTAGGAGATGCTGCAGTACTTGGACTGCAGGACAGACAAGACTCAAAACCACAGAGACCCATCAGGAAAGCGCAAAGCCCTGTGTGCAGGTGGGCATAACCAGCTGCACAAGCCCCAGAAGAGAAGCAGGCATCTGTGCCAAAGGTCTGCACACAAGGGTCTGGACCTGATCTTCGCAGATCAAAAACCTGAATACCGGTGGTTAGCGTCAAACTATCAGAAGGAAAGCAGTCATTATGCAGGAACGCACAAGGAGCATTGTACTTAAGACACGTGACATTTCTGCAATCTCTTCAGTACAGCAGAGTCATAATTTTATTTATTTTTCTGAAATATTCCTCAGGAGCTGCAGACCAACTCAAGACAATCCTGAGTAGGGCAACAAACTACCTGGAGACCTCAAAACACAAGCCACGAGGAAAGACTAGGAAGTAACAGGTTTAGGAATACATTATAAGCAAAATGGTGTGAGCAGACTGTCCAAAAAAGTTGCAGAATGTCCAGCAACCAAAGAACAAGTTACAAGAACCATGAGATGGCACTTGCTGCGGATGGTTTAGGCATAGCTCATCCTACCTGTCTTCGGCAGGGAGATGAAGCCGATGACTGCCCAAAGTCCTTTCTAATCCTACATTCTGCCATTCCAAAATGCAGCAGCAGATTCAAAATCTTTATAACCCAGACCACACAACTTTACACTTTATCACTGCAGATGTCCTGCCTACATTTTTACCCAGTCAGGCACTGACAGAAAATGCTCTGAATCTCACGTTCATCTCTGCAGCGAACTGAACAGGCTGAGCCACAATCTTCCAAAATTAGCAATGAAAACAAATGGTTTCATTTTCACCCAGACTTGCAGGGGCAGAAGTTAGGTTCTGCCTTATGTCACTCTCATTAAATCACCTACGAGATGAGTGCTCCCTTTAGAGAGCAAAAAAAAAACCGCAACTTTTTTTTGTTTTAACCTGCATTAGAGTGATGAAAGTCAGGTTCCTCTCCAGCTCCATCCACGGCATTTGTATGCTCCTCAGGCCTGTCGTTAGTCATCGTTCTGCGGATGCTCTGGTACCTAGGGTCAGAAAACTGGACTTTATATATAGTCTGTGGTAACCATGATCCAATTCTGGCTTCAAAGGAGCTAGCCCGTCTTTTCTGCCATGTAGGTTAATATACACCGACCTCTAACTTCTGCATTAATAGCCCTCTGACTTTCTGAAAACCATCATCAGAACTTTTTTTTTAGCCACGTAGCTTATGAACACAGGTGGAATACAAAAGCCCTAGAAGCCCACATGCAAACCAAAAGGGCCAGCCACATAAATGTAAATACACCTGGCCAGCTGCAGCAGCAACTGCGACCCTGTCTTCACACTCAGCCTTACAAGGCCAAAGGCACACGGTTCCCAGACAACAAGGGTAATTCTTACCGGCGGTTCAGCTGTTCCATCTGCTGTATGGAATTTGACCTCTGGAGAATCTGGGGGGCTGGGGGGGCTGTGGGGCGCTGCCACGTTGTTGTCCTGTTCACGTGGTCCACGTAAAAAATCCGTCCATGGCTGTCAATGCGAGCCTCCCAGTCTAAGTAGCAATAAAATACTGTCATCTACAGAGGGCTTGGGGTATATTTATCTATTTCTTTATTTTAGCTTTGCCACTTTTGTAACTGGATCTGTTGTTCCAAGTTTCTGTTTCTCTTTTACAGGATGACTTCAGCACAGAACTTTCTTACCGAAGCATTAAGGACATGGCTTTCCCCTATTTTACGCCATAAATCAAACTCCCCACTGGAGTGAGGTTCTGTGGAATCCACATCGAGTAATTTCTGTTCCTTTCCCTATTCTATTGCCCACTAGCCAGTAATTGTCCCAGGCGAAAAACCACCACAACAAAAAAGAAAAATGAGGATGCTTGGTCTGAATCTGTTGGACTGAAGTAATTCAAGATCCAATCTCTGAGGCTTATTCCAGTGCAAAAGGCCAACGGGTAAGTACCAAAAACCTTGCAGAACTTGACACCTGTCATTGGTTTTCCCCAGCTCCTAGTAACAGCAATAAAATAGACACCAGTGCTCTCCCTGGGTTTTCAGGTACCTATGTTAAAGGTGAGCAGATCTGCCAGAAAAGATGGACAACGGTAACAATCAGACTCCTCCGTGTACTACCAGCATGTTCCAGAACTGCCAACTCCGCAAATACCACAGCCAAGTCAACTTCCCGTGCAAGCAGTACCTATCGCGCTGTCCACGGCTTTCGCAACGCAAGCTACAGAGGATGTTGGAAGTCTAGACCTGGAGACACCCAGGGGTGCCAAGATGAAGGTGCTGGGACCCTGCCCCAGCCACATCTGGCGCTCAGCAGTAACCAGGCGCATCCCACCACCCAGGCCTTCGTTCAGCAGCTGTCTGGGTCGGAAACACTGCCTGCCTGGTCACTGGCTATAAATGAGCACGGTACCAAGGCACGGAGCCTGGCTGAGGCCACACAATAATAATACAAAAATAGTTAGGTACTTCTTATACAGAAACAGACCTGCCTGATTCTTGGCACTAGCAACTGCAGACAACATGCAAACCATGTAGCGCATCGGTTGAAAAACCGACTTTGAGAGCTCAGCCGGTTTGGAGAAGAGACCTCCCATATTGCAAGTCTAGGCAGAAACATCAGCCACTGCAGCAGCATTTTAAAAACCCCTGGCAAGCAACCAATACTAAATGACCACGGCTCTGTGAGGGAAGAGGGCACAAACACGTCTTGACAGCAGAGACAGAGAACTAAGTTCCACTGTCAAGTATTTAATACTGACAGTCCTAAAGCCGCAGGCTTGGTTACTGCACGCGTGCTGTGAGCTGCGTCAGGTCTCGGAGGCAGCCAAGGGGCTGGCTGCACCCGACTGCAGGGCCCCAGCCGGCCCCAGCGAGGGGGGAAGGGGGCTTCTGAGATAAACCCCATCCTGTCATCTCTGCACGGCAGCCGCGCGTCTCAGCCCGCCACCATGCAGACCGCTGCTGTCTTCACGATGCGCGATCGAAACGGCCCACTGGGGATTAAAGCACTTCTAGTGCGGACAAGAGCTACGGAGGAAAGCAAGCTCAGAGGAAGAAAAATAGTAGAGGAAATGAGAGAACCATTTTAAGAACAAATTTCAATTCCAGGAGAAAAAAATTCAGAATTTTCCATTATACTGTAAATTTAAAATACAAGTTTAAAAATAAACAAAACTACAACAATGCAAAGCTTGTGGTGCAGTCACTGTATTTGCTATTCCAAATGTAACATATTTGAAAGTTATTAAAAAATATTTCATTTACATCTCAAAAACACAAACTGAAACATTTCAACAGCCTCTGCCATTCTTTAAAGAGAAAAAAATGATTGAAACAGATGTTCCTGTGCAAAGGTCCCCTTTCAAAAAAAGTAGTATGTTCTGATGAAAGAAAAACACTCCAAATTTTTAACCAGAGTTTGTAAACAAAACAAAAGATGGCAGTATTCTGGGAAGGACAGAATTGTTCATTGGAAAAAAATACAAAACCACAAACCCAACAGTTTAAATTTGTGAATTCATCCCTCTGCTTAAATGCCCAACCCTAAACCACTGCGCAGTAGTTGAGATTTTTCTTGTGCTGATTGCGTGTCCCATTCTGACACTCAGTCACCACTTCCGTTCTGCGGCCTCGCAGAAGAAAAGCATTTTTCCTGCGTTCGGTTTGAAAGACACAAGTTTAAACACTCAGGCAATGGCTTCCGAAGCGAAGCGCCTGCGTCGGCGCTGCGAGGGACGAGGACGCCTTCCGCCAGCCCAATGCGCCTGCTCAGCTGCAAAGCCGTCGTCGCCACGCTCGTCTGGGCAAGCTTAGCTGCTGGTTTTTCCCTAGGAACGTAGGAACTGGAGCATCGTGTTGCATGTTGTAGGCAGAAATACTGGATAAATATTTCAATCCTTTCTCTTGTTCTTTAGCTTAACCTACACACAACCCAAAGCAACACACCTGGTTTTCCTTCTTAGTTTCTGGTTCTGGTGAAACAACGAATGGAATACAACGCAAATTACAAAGAAATTACTGGTTTTAACTCAAAATCATATTCCAAACATTTTCTCTAATTTTTCGCTATTAAAATATTAAAACTGTTACATATCCAAAAGCAGAGCTCTGGAGAGAAAAACTGAATCTAGGCAACTATTAGCATTTAAGGTTTTATTCCCATTAGCAGATGAATGATCTGCACAAAGCTCGCATGGGGCTTTGGCTGTGAAGGGGCAATGTGTATACGTGTGCCCAAGCACGTTAGAATATCCCACAGCCAAACCTTTTCCATTAACATGCCACTAGTTTTTATAGTTATTGCAGCACATAGTTTGCTTCTGAAACACAAAAAGCAATCCATGTATAAACTGTAGTGCCATAAAAGCTATCTCTGTGCATTCCTCCTTCCTTACACCGATCTCTGAGTATTTCCTGTAACGTTCTCTGTCTTTTTCAGTATGGAAAGGGATAAAAATGCAACTGAAATGTATGTCTCCTAGGCATTACTCTGTTAAAAAGAGTACTGGTTTATTGAGGTGGCAGTTAATTAACTCTGGGATCTGCACGCAGGACTAATTTGTTATATGCACTGCTTACAGCAGAAGCAGCAGGGAGCCAAATCTTCTCATCACCCCAGCTTTCCAGTACACAGCTACATCTGTGTGCTGCTGTCGGGCTCCTTCCAGTTACCTTCTCCAATTGCAGAGCAAACACAGTCCCATTCCACACTGTGAAACACGGATCTATTCAGTTGACACTAAATACCTGAATTCCTGACTCCTTTGAATACAGCTTTGCCACAGACTTCAGTGGGTCTGAATTTAACTTTTTTTTGGTTTTTGCTTTAAAGTAATGTTTGCCTATTAGCTGTGTAGCTTTTTTTTTTCAGTCATTTATCCCTTCTTTAAACATCTAATACCAAATAGATTTTCACTGCCCCAAGTCTGAGCAAGTGAATCGTCCAACAGTTGGGAGCAATGCATCTTTCATATGGATCAGAGAAATGACAATTTATCTGCCAATTTAGGCTCGTCTAACTGTTACTTAATACCCAGGTTTATCTTAATTCAAGAAGTCTTCACACTGCCTCAAAAAATGCAAGGAAAACACAGACACCTTTCACATAACCCGCACAGATTAAAGATGCTAGATATTTCTTTGTACATCATCGCCATACAAGCAGTATTCAGAGATTTCCACGTGCCTGACGTCCTTCCCTCCGAGTGCCTCACACAGCATCATCACCTTCCTCCCTACCCATGTGCACCGCACCCTGCAAAGGCAGCACCATGCCCTCCTGCTGCTCCACAAACGTCACTCAGCACGTCTGTACACACCAGGCACAACCATCGCAACGCACCCGGGTCGTCTGCAGACTGAGCACAACGCCTCTGACAGAACAGCACGGGACTTCACGATCATCACTCCTCACTCAGAACTTCTCATCTGCTCATTCCAGTTCTCCCATTTAAAAAAGAAGCGTAACGAGATCTCAGTAATGAGATCCAGGCAGCCTAACCCCCAACTAAAGTATGAAGAATCTCACTTGGTGGTAGAGCCTCGTCCACTCTCTGGTACCGGCTAACATCCTGCCGTACTGAAGGCAGCGACCTCAAGGGCTGATGGCCATTGGCTTGAGAACCTGGAAGCAAAATACCCACAAATTATTTTTTCAGTCAATGTGGGGAAGCCCTAGAGTCGCCTCTAGGCAACTGAACTAGACAAGCTAAGTGAAGTGAAAAAGACACGCTAAAGTTTCTGCAGGACTACGATATCTTAGGATATACATAATATTAATCTGTTTTCTGAGGGCGAAACCAGTTATGTCTCTAATTCTAGGTAAGTGATTTCTCTGGCATGCGCTGCAGTCCTGGTCCTGAAAATGCCACCTCTTGGGACAGCATCCACCAGTGACCGGCGGAATCCGGGGCACAGGAACCACAGCGTGTGCCAGAGCCAGACCCCAGCAAGGGACAAGGACAAAGCTCCACCTGGCCACCGCAGAGACCTGCTGCAAGAGCGGGCAGCGAAGCTGCCCGTTGACCATTGACCTTCCTTGCTGCAGCCACGCTGATCTGCAAGACACAGCGCAACCGGACGCCCAACAAAAACAGAGTCCCAAATGTCTAGAAAATTAGGTGAAAGAACATATTGGCAGTATTTGAGATGAATACCAAAATTACTCTTTCCAAATCAAAGAGCCGTTTATGAAGAGAAGGAATTAACAGATCCCCAGACTTTTGAAATGTCACGAAAAAGACACTCGGAAATCCCGTCTGATTGCCCCCACTCCATTAGATTCACTTCAGTCCCGGAAGAAACTGAAAGGATAATCCACTGTGAAATGTGCGTGGAAACCATCCCTTCGGGATACATTTCTACTTTTAGTGATTTCGGTGAGACATAAAATTCTCAACTGTTAGAATAATTTTACAACTGGTAAGAGCTTCACAGTGCCAACTCGAGTAGCACACTCCTCCCCTCCCACGGTTCCAGCTGTGCTAGGATGGCTCTACACAGACAAGGGACTGGGAAAGGCAAGAGACACAGCCTGAGGTGTGACCAAAAAACAATTCTGCTCTGTTTTCCCCCCTTTCTTTTGATTACCTTTATGTTTTAATGCTAATATATGCATATGTTTTATTCCCCCTATAAACATGCCAAAGAAAAGACCCAAATATAAGCTGCAGTTTGCATTTCATGGTTTTGGATTATTTCCCCCCCATTACCATTTTGATTAACAAGCAGGGTCATACTGTGGAATTCTTTTCTCCTCCTCATCCTCCATTACCCTCTCAAGAATTAAAATATATCCAGTTTCAAAATAAACATGTCTTGGATATTTCAGGTTTGATTTTTTGTTAAGTCACAAACCCCAAGAGTCTCTTGAAGAAGTGAATAATCAAAAAGCAACAACAAAAAAACGGAAATATAATGAAACTGAGAAACGAAGATTCTTATTTTCAGACATTAATATCTAAAAATCATTTTTACTGACCGCAGCACGGTCACCTCAGGAAGTGCCTCCTGCAGTTCTTACCTCCAGTCGCTCCTTCTGCCTGCGCTGCGGCACCCTCGCAAGCTGCCTGGGCTCCTTGGGTTTCTTCATCCTGAGACTGGCTCCTGGCAGCCGCCGCCTGCAGGCTGCCTCTTCTTCGCCAGACGTCCGCTTGCTCTTGGTCTTGTAACTCACCTGCCTCAGGCTCCTGTGCTTCCTCCCGAGGCAGCTGTACCACAGGCAGAGAACCAGAAGGACTTGCAGAGTCCTGTGTTTCCGCACCCGGCTCCATTCTAGCCGCATCGGTGGCACAAGCTCCCTCCTCCTCCTCCTGAGAAGAAAAGGCTGGAGTCTCGGGAAACCTGGCGCTTTCAAAAGGAGAACACCGCATTTCAACCGAGGAACGCCGCACCGTCACGCTTTCGTTGCAAGAGCTGTCTGCCCCTTCCGCATCGCTCTCGCCTTCTGGCCGGGTACTGGCCTCGCTGACGCTTTCCGTGCGAGCAGGATCACTCTGCTCGGTTTCTGATGACATCTGGGAAGGTTCAGACCCTTGATCGACGGACTCCGTTTCACTAACGCCCCTTCTGCTCCCAGCAGCGGTATCGGCAGCTCCTGCGTCCGCACTGCCTGGAGGGTGCTCTGCCTCCTGAGCAGCACTCGACTCGCTGCCAGCCTGGTCTGCTGGTCCTTCGCTTGGAGAACCTTGCAGGCTTCCGCCTCCTGCTAACTGTGTCTGCAGAAGCTCTGGGAGGGTCTCCTGCTGGTCATCAGCTGATGGTAAAGCAGCTTCAGAGGCTGAAACGTTTTCATTCTCTGCAGGCCCTTGCATTACCTGATCCGATGAGCAACTCAAACCATTTCTTTCAACATTTCTGGTAGCACCATTAAGCATTACTAAGCCACCATCATCTTCCAGTGAAGATGGAAAACCCAGGTCTTGGTGTAGCTCATGCTCCTCTTCGTCTGAGTCAATGTGAAGCATAGCATTAAGTCTCGTGTCAGTAGGGAAGCTACTCCTCAGTTTTGGGGAGGCTCCACGTGGACGCTCACCACAGGCAGACGTCCCGGGCCTGGGATGATTATTGTGTCCTATTGCATCCAGATAGTCATTCAGTGAGTCCTGGCGACCTCTGGTAGGTGACGACCTTGAAGCACCAGAGGTCAACTCATCCTGGTCCGTTTCCAGAGTTCTACTAGTCCTGAAAGGGTGTCTCAGGATGGTTTCTCCAGAAGATTCCTCGAGGACTGGACCATTGGAACACACTGTGGACGTATCGTGATGCCCTGTGGGCATGTCCTCATCGTCGGAGGGGCTCCCCAAGTCTCCATTTACAGAGTTCACTCCTAGCAAAGTGCCGACTGTTTCCGGCGAAGCATCTGCAGAGACACAAAGACTGGACATGAAACACAATGCAGCAACAGACAGTTCATTCTACTTGGTCTACATCGTGGAAGATCACAGAAGTGATGTAAAAATACAAATCTTTCACTGGAACGGGTTGCCCAGAGAGGTAGTGGAGGCCCCATCCCTGGAAATATTCAAGCCCAGGTTGGACAGGGCTCTGAGCACCCTGATCTCGTTAGTGGTGTCCCTGCTCACTGCAGGGGGGTTGGACTAGATGACCTCTAGGGGTTCCTTCCAACCCAAAACTTTCTATGATTCTATGATTCTATGTTTGCTTATTTCCATCAGACAACTAAGGGAAAAAAACACAATTAAAACAACAGAGGCTTCTACAGCATTGTAAGAGCAATTACAGAACCTTCTCTGCACAAGTCTATACTATTTTGTAGGACGTACAAAATGTAAGGGGTGTGAAGCAGGACTTTAAAGCACTCCCATATTGCTTTCAAAAGACAGAGCACTGCCAAGCACCTTGCCAAACTGTCAGTAAAACCAGCCTCACAACCAAGAAATAGTTTTCTAGAGCGTATCGCTCGTATCCAAAGGTAGGATTTACACAAAGCTGGTCACAGACACCAGCTGTCACGACAACCTCAGCAGCATGCAATCCAGCATCTGAGACCACAGGAGGAATCACAAATTGTGTACAGACACCAAGTTACATACACAACATTTATTTTCCATTACTTTATAGGACTTTTCCACTCTAAAGAACGGGAATCTACCTAAGCAAAGTTCATGAGGTATTAGGTATACTACGGTAACACATATAAAAGGGAAATGAAAACAAGCCATCTCATTTGAGAGATAAGATGGTAACTCCCCACACGGGAATTAACTGAGCAGAGAGTCGAATCATCCAGATGTGTCTGTGAACGTCTGCAAAAAACCTACCAGCAAAGCCTGTGAACTGGAGGGCCTGGCAACAAACAGCACTGAAGACAAGCATTTTTTTAATACTGACAGAGCAAAAATAATAATGAGATACAGGACTACATGGCTACAAAAAGAGGCAAGAAGGTTGTAGCCAGTTAAAAGATAGCGCAATACCTCCCTACCAAAGAGATGACACCAAGTCGAGTGAAGGAGAATCTAAGGCCATAAACACGTAAAAAGACACACACGATGTGACAGGCGTGCAACTGCACAGCCACGTTCTGCCAGCTGCCTTCCAAACAGGAGCAAAGGGAAATAAAAGAATTGGAATGGAAGCATGTATTGTCACAGCCCAGCAGATACTGCTGGTGCCAAGCAGGACAGAGTCCTGTCCAAGGGGGACAAGGCCAGCGGGCTCTGCGTGTACACGAGCAGAGGAGGAGAGCACAGGTGGAACCCTGCAGGGCTTATCTCAGCCCAAGGTGTGACAGAGCGAAGAGAAAGAATGAATGCCATTACCCAATCTATTCCATAAACTGAGACTCATAAGTAGATTCATCTAAAATCTATCTAACAACACGAAAACAACATGGTAAGTGTTGGTGTTTTAGAATTATCATCTCCAAAGCAGTACCTGACATATCTAAACTCTCAATCCCAATAGAAAAAAAAAAAAATCTATAATAGAGGCACTGTACACAAATGAGAAACTATATTATCACAGAAAATCCTACACACAGAAACTCTCTCCATACAACTATCTGGAGGTCCCCATCACTGACAAATTCTCACCTTCGTGAACAGAAGATGTGATTTCCACTTTGAACTGGAGATACCCACTTACGTGATCAGCCGGGAGCCTTCTGCCGAGATTATAGCTGAGAACCTGATCTCTGCAAAAACAATTTTAACGAGTTTTATTCTTCCAGTGTTTTGTATCAGAGGCTTTTATCAGATAAGAGTCAGCGTGACAGAATATAATTTCTGTTAGAATCTCAAAATCAGCCACATACTGTGGCGTGTATGGAAAAGCACAGACACCAGCAATGCTGTAAAATACCTTTAGTTAACAGATAAAACAGCCCCACAAATTACTTTCGAACATTTCCAAACACAAAATGTGCCCCAGCAATTCTTACACATCACCAAATCTCTTCTTGAGCCCTAAAGAAATCCAATTGCAAAGGATCCCCTTTCCCCTAGCCTCCTCCTTCCCCCGACCCAAGGCATGTTTTACCATTAACAAAACCTTTCATTTTTTAAACCCCTCCGTACCCCTGGGGTTTTTACCATATATAAAACTTCCCAGGTAGCTTCTGCATGTTTTAATTCTCATCCACTAAAGCCCTGCTGCATTCCTGTTTAGAAAAGCTATTAACACTTGGATTTAACTTCAAATTCGTTCTTCAGGGTTATTGAATTCAGCGGGACTCGGACTTGATGAAGCACCTGCACCAGCCTGAGACGTCGGATCAGCTCCTAGGCTACACGCTGTTGTTAGACACAGCCAGGACGCAAACCCCCAGCCCCGCTCAGCACAGCCGGGACAGCTGAAGGGAGACGAGGGGGCTGCTGAAGACCTCCACAGGGAATTATTGCTATTTATGCAAACAAATTTATACTGGTATAAACACCTCTCCCTTTCTGGCAGCACTCCCTCTGCAATGTGAGTGACGGACTAAAATGAATGCCAGGTCATTACTGAAACAAGCTGCAGCAGTTGGCATCCAAACATCAGCTTCTAGCAAAACAAGTCCTGAGTGGAGATCATAAGGCCAAGCAGCCTTCTCACGTTGTTCTACGGGCCACAGAACATCAAATTACTATAGCAGCACCTCCAGGACCTGTCACAGATTCACCGCTCTGTGCTCCAGAGACACTTCTCAGCTAGACCCAGGGTGTCCTCAGCAGCTTGCCATTTGAGATTTCCAGTGTATAAGGTTCATATCACTCTAGACCATTTGAAATTAGAGAAAGCCACGACACGAATAAAGTCTGCTCTGTATTCAGCTGAATCCATACGAGATGATTCTCATGCTCACTTGTCATATATTCCATGAAATTCAAAGCCGCTTGGCCATTTTGTTACGCAAACTTTTGAGCTATGCCGACAGCTACAAGCTGGGCAGAATTTTAGTGCAGTCTGTCTAAAAACGGCTGGTTTTGCACTTTACCTTCTCATTCATTAATACTGATCATTAATAGAGGACGGGCAAGTTAGGCATATGGTGTACTGTAAGACCTTGGACTTTGTTCGTGTAATTTTTCAGGTTCACATCTTAACCCAGCAGAGGATTTCAGCAGTCCTTGATGCCACCAAAATGAAGAAGAAGAAAGTGAGGATGTTTTACTTGCTTGGCCAAAACCAAAACCCAGGAGAATTAGCACTGATTCTATGTTTGGGACATTTCTGCTTCATGTCTATATTAACCACTCCTTTACTTTGCCAGACTTCTGGTGGCCTGTTGTCTGTCTTCACAATGTCTAGGAAAAAGGAACCCTGACAGCTGACTGTCACGCAAAAACTATAAATAGACAAATCAATCACGGATGTATAGATAAAAATACCTGCAAGACTGATTTCATGTCAGTTCTAATAGCTGGATGGCAAAATCAAACTGAATACTTACCTATATTCTCGCTACATATTTATTATACAGCCCTTCCTTTAATAAAAAGATTTTGCATCTCAAATATACAGAGCCGAAGTGGGGAGCAGAAAGCAGGAAACGTCTTCCAGAATACCGATTTGAAAACACCTAGACAAGAACTGGTGAACACAGCAAACGGGTCATTTCCAGACCTCACAGCACCAGGAATCCCAGGGCAGAAACACGCTCTGGGGTTTAGCACGGAAATGAGCAGCCTGAACCAGGCTTTGAAACCAGCCTGTATCAAGGTGCTGTCTTTGAGTCTATAGCAGTGTGCAAATTCTTTAGAACAAGCTGCTTGCTCAACTTACCACAACTCACTGAAATTCAAAGGTGAAGCATTTCTTAGAAAAGTGAGATTGTATCTACACCTGAACCGCTCTCGGATACCACCACAAAACAAATGGGCAAGGTTGGTGTTTGGGATTTTTTTAAAATAAAATCTGTATCAGAAAACATCATCAAATTTTAAGCTACTCTTGCAATTTTACTCTTACTTTACTTACCAACGTAATCAACATTTTTGAAACTTAAAGCTGAAAACTGTTTTCAAACTGAATTTGATTTTCTCCATTTATGCTACTTGTTACTTCGACGGGAGTATCTGTGACAAAGGAGGCCGGTCGTTCATACCCTGCTTTCTGTGCAAAGGCGTGATGACACTGCCATGCACGTCAGCTTTCGGGGAGGAATACCTGCATTTTACTTCATCATTCCTCACGGGCCTCATCCAGTAGCCTTCTGAAGTTAATGGAGACACACCAACTTCAGCAGACTTCGAGTTAGGTCAGTTCGGTTCCTCCCGTTGTCTTTCAAGGAATTACTTGTTCTAATTTGTCAAATATAACATATATAGGTAAAAAGATTTTAAGAAAATCACCCAGTCTCAGGCTCTTCTCAGTGCATGTGGCTGTAGAAAGGACTCACCAGATCATCTACTTGACTACAGTATGGTCACCTCCAGTAACCATCAGGAAGTATGAAACATCTTAAAAATTTCTAAGTGACTTGCATCATTCTATCAGAACAGTAAGCTATCAAGAAATGAACAGAGATTTTTTGAAATAGCACAGCACGTGAATTTTGAGTACCATCAGTGCACTACTCATAGAAAAAGGCAATTTTAATTGCGTAGTACCACCAGCACTCTGAGAAATAAGGAGTCCCAGCCTTGCAGTTCTGGCCTGTTAGCTGAGCAGATATTAAATCTCTGACTGTTAAGCTGACAATTAAAAACACTTGAACTGTGAAAGAAGTGAGACAGTAAAATCTGCTGCTTCTAAAAAATTTGCACACAATCATGTATTACTGTAACAATGCCTTGTTTCTTGATGAGCTAGCCAGAGGGTAACGTTTTCTGTGAGGGTAACATTTTTTGCGTGAAGAAATTCAGCTAAAAACAAATTATATATACACAAACATGGGTATGTGCATTCAGAACAGGGTGAGAAATGCTGATGTTTTCCAGTCGGGCAATAAGGCCATTAAAATTTCTACTGAATTTCCTACTACGGATGCAGCAGAAGCTCGCGGCTCTGCACCAGGATCCTAGATGCTGAGTCTCCCTGACCAACAGACGTTAGCCTTAAGAACATGTTCATTTACCCAATGGCATGTCTCTCCAATAGTCTCTGGACTGGTATGGTTAACTTCCCAAGAAAGCGCTTGATGATCGGACGACTCTTGGCAAATTTGTCTTTAACCTCAATTTCCAGGACATCTGTTAGAAGTGCAACAAAAGAATATTTCTGGAAGGAAAAAACATATTTGACACCATATCAATACACCTTTACTTAGAAAGTGTGTACCCACATACTACTAGCATGCAGTGAACTCTGAAAGCAATGATTGATGACAGCAGCTTCCACACTGCAAAATAATGTCAGCATCATTTCTTAAGCACTGCATTTCCGTACACGTAACCGGCCTCTCAGGAAACCCATACTCTTTCACTCTTCCTCGAAAATGATTGCTCAGTAAGAAACTGCACTGGATAAAAGCTCTTTCCTCACCTACATCAGCAAGGAGAAAGCAATGCATGGTAGTGCTTGCTCCAATGTGGACAGTAGGAAGCAAGGAGAGCAGGAACCCTTGCTGTGCTGGGCCAGGTTACAGGAGAGGAGCCAGGTCAGGGAGGAGGGAGGAGGAAGGCCTCTCACTCCAGGCTGCGCTCAGTGAGCTGCCCTTCCAGCACCACGCTTTGCATTAATGTTTTGTAGGCAGGACAGGAAGCTAAAAGGGCAATGTGTACACAGTATTTTCAGGAGCACTACAACTAAAGGAGGAGAATATAGATTTTCGCCTAAAGTTCAGCCAGCATCTCAGCAAGCTCCAACAGAATGTTTTTCTGCACTTGGGGCCTTCAAACAACATGGTGCTAATTTATAACAGGCTTCCTGTTGTCTGGTAAGATCTTTCTGCCACCTGTCCCTACGAGGGAACGCTATCACAGTTACTCTCGTCAGCCTAGCACCAAGTTTCATGCAGTTTATGAACACTGACTTCATCTTCGTGGTACAGGGCAAAGGTCTGAGCAGGCTTGCTGGCATACAGACACGCACACACACAGAACGTGATAACAAATTCCCTTAGGAAAGAAAGTTGAGGAACCAAAGATCTTTGTTTTTTCCTCTAGATTTTAAGATATTTCAAACAAACAAAAAAAAAGTATATCACGACCTACTCGGAAAAGCCGAGGTCACCTGGTTATACTTTCACTATCTGCCACCTTTCAGATCTCCCAGCAAATCACAACCCGAGTACAATGCCTAACGCACTTCTGGCGAGATAGCTAACGAAGGATGGAACAAGGAACAAACGAAGGAACAACTCTTCAGTTCAGCTGTAGACATCAGCTAAATATATTCAAAAACAGCAATTAAATTGGGTTAGGAATAAAACCGCTTTCTCATGCTGGGCAACTGTCAGAGCTGGGTTCCTTTGATAAACAGAACTTAAAAATTTGTCACTCTCTGTTTGCTATAAAATTGCAAATTATTTTGCAGAAAGGGGTTGATGTAAAGCAGGACCAATTCTGCACCACTGGGACAGCACGTGTAACGGGATCATACGCTGCTGTCGTCAGAGCATTGCTTCAGGGAAGACACTGCAGTGAAAGCAAGCTGGTATAATGTGCACACCACTCATCATTAGCACTTGTCTAATAAGCTTCAAAACCAAGGAGAACTGGAGGAGAAAAGAGGGGAAAATTAAGAGTAGATTTTCTTCCTATCTACTGGATAGATGATTGGACAGAGAGAAGGATGAAGAATCAATTTAGAGATTAGAACTCTGATTTTTTTTTTTTAGTATTTTAAGACTTGCACACATCTGCAGTCTCTCCCACAACCAAGCACCCCAGAGCAGCACTAATGCTGGCTCTGTTCTGTTCAGTTTTACTACGATTTGTGGGAACATTTTCCAAAGCCCACCCCATTCTCCAGTCCTCCTACAGCAGGCATTAACTTTCAGCACAGTACAGGCCTCTGCTCATTAGAAAACAGGCACAGGTAAGAATGCTGCTCGCCGGTCCCGAAAGGGTTATGGACTTGTGTCAGCGTTTCCACCTCGTTTCCCACATAAACACTTCTCTTCAAAGGCACAGCCTGGCTCTTCGTGCTCACAGACAGTGGTGGGACGGAGCTCCTTCTCCATGACCAGCCCACCTTACCCAGCAACACCGACACACCTGGCCTCTGCCAAGCTGCCTTGTTTGGCCCCTTGCTGAGCGGCGCTGCGATGCCTCCCCGGGCTTTCCCTCCTCCAGCAGCGCACGCAGAGCCTGCTCCGAGGAGCATCCCCTCTGCCTGACACGACGGAGAGCCTGCCTCCTGCTACGCGCACGGAGAGCGTCACTGTCGCCATCACCGAGCGTAAACCCTCACTTACTGCACCTTTTCTTAACGGGTCTTCTCGCAACATGTAATCCATCTTGATTAATTTATTTTTGCAGTTTCATGAAACCTGCAGGGCTGCTGAGCGAGTTCAACTCTCGTTAGCAGAGAAGGGAATGAAAACCTCACAGCAGTGCAGCTTAAATACATAGCTTAAATACGCAGCTGATAGCGGTTTCTATCCAACAACAGGGTTCCTAAAATAACTACAATTTCTGTGTCAGTGTAAATAACTAGCTACAAAGTCAGCTCAGAGCCTTCCGAGAGCAAAGACCACCCCATAAAGAGAAAATACAAGCCCGGTACGCTGTGTCGGCTGGCAGACAGCTCTCAGAAGGGACACGTTACCTCTCTGTGCCACACCGGATTGGTTGTGTTGCTGATGATAGTCGACCTTCTTTCCTGGCCGTGATGAGCAAACGTAGGGAATGTACTTTTCTTGCCCGGCTGAATGGACATCTTTAGATAAGGATCAGGGTTGAAGAACATGCCTTTTTTAAGCCCAACTGCTCTAATATCTACAAAGCAAAACAAGAAGGAAGGAAAAAGGAATTGAGTAAGTTAAAGCTAGTTCACAAAGTAGCGCATTCCTAAAATATTACCCAGGAAATCGATTCACCATCAACTACTAAATAAAGCAACTTCAAGTCACCCCTACGTTAACTGTATCCAGCGTACAGAGACAGTTACAGCAGGAAGTCCAGTGTTTTCCCAAGGGAACAAAGGGAGGAGAGGCATCAACATCCTCATTTACCTTCCAGCCTCCAGTCAAATGTAAAACAAGAAGCATGGACCTGTAACTCACCTACAAATGTTTTTCTCAGTGAGTAAGGTATTTCCACTCTTAAACAGAAAAACCAAAACCCACAAAAAGCCCATTAACAGTACTTGCTCTGTTTCTGGGTAAGGGGCTAAGATTAAAAACTGCATGGGAGGTCACGTAGTGAACGCGCACTTTCCCGAAGTCGAGACTTCGATCAACGTAACTTCAAACAGTCATTCTCCAGGCTGCTCTGGACGGTGATGCACGCTTTCTCCCAACTTAGAAGACGACAACGTCTCAACAGTCTCACGCAACAGGAGGCCAAGTTTGCAGAAAACTCTTCTTTCTTCCTAGGCAAACCTCAGTACTTGCAGCCCTTGTGACTTCTAACAATAAACAATATTTTCCTCTGGTGCGTATTCTCATGCCTAAGGACTTTAAGAGCTTCAACAAGTAGAAAGAGGGTTGGGGTGTTGTTTTAATACAATGACTACTCCTCTGTTTTGGTTTGCTGAATCACAAGATTTTTGTGTCTTTCTCCCTCAGGCACCCCAACACACTGCATGTGGTCTTCATGACTCTAACGCAAGGGGCATGTACATCCTTAGATGTGCAGTTTACACGCACAGGCAAAATTCACTGCACTAAGATGAAATGCCACGCCTGTGGATTCAGTAAAAAAAAAAAAAAAATCCTACCCAATGTTCAAAATTAAGCCACACAGTAGAAATACCATGAAATACAGGGTAATTGCTTTTAAAAGCAACGACTTATCACGTGCAAACGAGCAACCAAAAAGTGTTCCAGGAAATGCGTTAGATCTATCAGTCAATACACCTTTCAAAATTAATTTACAGGACTCCTCAGGCTGAGTCATAACCTTCTACTCAACACAACAGGTTTTTGGAATTCACAAACCAGTTGTTTTCATAGTACTCTACCTGAGTCTATACAACCTAGCAGCTCTATCCCAGGTACCTGCTCAAAGACCATCTCCAAAAGCAGAGTTTTTCTCTGCTCTCCCCCTACAATCTCTCAATGATTTCACTGTCAGCTCATCAAGATTCAGAAGCAAATTTTTTCTGTCTTCGCTCAAACTGAATATGCTTTAGTCTCACAGAAGACTTCCTGGGAAATAAAGTGCTAATTCAAACAAGTGAAGCTGGTAGACTGTACCCCTACAGCTATTTTGCTGTAGTGACAGCTTAGCTCTGTTACAAGATTTTTTTTCCCTTTTAAACCATCATTTGCAGCCATTGCTTTCTTACTCCTTCAAAGTGACGGAACCAGCTTGCATTTCATTCAGAGGCTAAGTTTTTTCACTCTTCAGTCTGAGAGGAACCGTCCCCTGTGCAAACTGGAAATTTCTCCAAATTTTTCGTGCTGGGATCCATCAAACCGATTTCTTTCACTCCTGGAGATTCACGATGCTGGCTTGTTTTCAACAAAGAGAAGTTCTACAGAAATGGCATCCTTCAAGCCACTAGAGTGTGCTCCTACAGCAGCTACTGAAGAAAAGCCTTCTATCTTTCATGTTATTTAAAACAGCTATTCATTTTTTTTAAAACAATAATTCGTAAGACAGAGTAGTGTTGTATTTTACCTGATAGGGTAAAGCTGACCAACTTCCGAGAGTGCTGGGCTCCAGAAGCACCTTCATCCGTGCCTTCTACTCCCATCTGAGGAGGAGAAAAAAACCAAGAGATACCACAGAAGTTTTCGTCTGCTCTGTATGTGCCCGAGGATGATAACACAACTGTAAGGTAGTACGCAGGGGAAGAATCTGACCAACTACTGCCTATTGCCACGGGCAGGCAAAGCTACAGCATTTATTTCTACAAAAATATCTGTTACTTGCACTATGCAGTGCTAATGCACCAGTACTTGGAATTTTCCAGAGAGAACACGTATAGGCTAACACACGTGCAGACACTACTAATCAGAGAAAAGGAGGCTCTGTTTCCTTACAGGCTTCCCTTCTGTGAAACACAACCAACCGTAGGGATGGGTGACACACAGCAAAGCCCCGTGCTGGCCAGTGGCAGCTTGGGTAACTTTCCTCACCTTCCACAAACAGGTAACTTGCTGTGCAACAAGAAAAGCAAAGCGATCAAAGCGAGACTAAGAAAAGCCTTCAGATCTAGGAACCAAAGCTCTTTCCAACAGAAAAGCACGTCAGATACTTCAATATGCATGTGGTCTAAAAGTTTACGCTTCACAGATTTTCAGGTTTGGTTTCCACTGAAATCCCTCCTTAGCTAAAGCACTGCTTCAAAATAAAAAAGTTGCTCGTGTATCAATGTCTAGCTCTTTCAAACGGCAGAAGAATTTGTCTTTCAAGACAGAGCTGTGCACGCAGCTGAGCAATCTACCACGAAGACACCAACGGAGCTATGGCTCTGCAGGCAGGCAGTGAGCTCCCTCCCAGGCAGCAGAGGCGACCCAGCCCGACGGAAACGCTTCGGCCAAACGCGGCGCTGGGGACTGCTGCTAAGGGCGGGACAGGGAGTCGCCTGATCTACCGAACTACTGAAAAAAATAAGCTGAATAAAAATCCCCACATCTCTGTGTGTAGGTGAAGGATGCAAAGCAGCTTTCAGCAGCTGAACAGTGACTGGATTGATAAACGATTTCTGGAGCCACCGTAGCTGCGAGGAACCAACTCTGCATTAACTAAAAAAGTAATAATTCCTTCTTATCTTCCTTTCAGCTATTCAGTATCATTAGCTTTCAAATACTTCCCACAATGATCAGCAAGCACATGGGAATTCCACTGGAATTAGCAACCACCCAGAATTTCTCCCGTTGCAAAACTCTCCTACTTCACACGTCACAAGCAGTCACACAGAGCGATGAAGCAACAGCGATGACGCTGATGCCTGACGTCCCCACGGGCCTCGGTGGTCTGGCGAGGGATCACAGCGAGCCAGCAAGCGCCCTCGCTCACCAGCCAGCCCCTTCCCTTCCACTCCCTCGCTGCTGGCTGCAGGACGCGCCCGGGGCTCAGGGCAAGGGCTTCTCACCGGAGCGCTCCGAGCTGTCGCTTCCCCACGCAGCACGACATCCTTACGCCAGCGGCTTCGCACGGACACGCACGCGGTGACAGCTGGCAGTCACGTTACGAGGGCATCAACAGCAAGGGGCGAATTCCAGCCGGGTCGGTGCCCCCTGCTCTGCAGAGATTCCCTGGAAGCGGCACGGGGCGCAGCCCCGGGGAGGGCGATGCTGCCCAGGCGAGGCCAGAGGAACGCTCCGTATTTCAGTGGACTCTTCCGGGCTTCTTCTAACATCCGTGGTTATCTTGCTAGAAGTGTTAGTCATCAACACAAAAAGGCCTTCCTCATTCTACACCTATTTTTCTGCTACATCCCTGACTCTGCCTGAACAATACCGTTTAATTGCTAACCGTTACTTCATTTTATAGAAAATAGGATTTACCCACACCTCAGCTATAATAGAAAGAACTGTAACAGCGTTCCCTAGCACTTCCAAGGTTTAGCTATATAACCTTTTCCTGTCCCATTACGATCTGAACAGCAATTTCAATTTTTCTGTGCCAAGGACAACACTTCATCCCAGCACACGCGCTTAGGTTTTGGCGCGACAAAGGCTGCCTCCAGTGCGGCGCAGTGTTGCTCCGTGCTAGGTCAGCCCCTGCATTTCCACTAGCTCCAACGAACACCACAGAGCGTTAGTTGCTTATCCAAAGATGGATGGAAATGCCTGGTGCGATGCGCCGTCGGTAGGAGGAAAACCAGCAACACCAAGTGTCCCACCACACCACGGAAAGCGAGGACACAGGATGATCCAAGCAAGCAGGCAACTTATCGCAGCTAAAAAAACCAGAGCGGGCACACCCCTGACTCTCACCACTTCCACGAACAGCATTTCTGCACCAACAGACACCAGCAATGCCAAGAGAACAAAGTCTCCTGTACTGCACCGTGCTTAAGCTCAACCCCACAACCGTGGAGATGGCGCGAGGTATGGCCAGTTCTCAGTAGGCACAGACCTGTGTAACTAACCCAAGACGGTGTTTCTAGGGAGTCTCATCTGAGCTGTCATACGACATTCTCATCCGCACTCTCAGTGCAACAAACCCCCCTGATACTAAACTACACCTTCTGGCAGGTGTGTAAATCCTACACAGTACCCAGGACCCTGCGCTGCCTTTCAAAGGAAAGAAATTTAACCAGCGACAGCCGGTTAACCCCTCACGCTTGACCAATGGCTCTGAAAGACAGGTCTCCTGGTAGCCACCAAGGACATCACTGCGTGTTCAGAGACAGATGCTCAGATGTCCTTCTGTGCAACGAATCTCAAAAGTATCGGTGGCCAGCACGACAAGCTCCAGAAAACACCCAAGTTCAAACCGTTTGCCCACCCAACATAACCATTCTGCGCCGCAGTAACTGTGTGGCGCAGCACATAGCCCATTTTTAGGGTTATTTTGAGGTGCGTTTTTTCCTTTGTTCAAAATCAGGCTACCTTACTGTCTTTAGTTTATAAATTGAAGACAGTGGCTGCCAAGCTCATTAACACGTTTTCTTCTGTAAAACACCAAGAGTTCATCTGCCTGCTGTGAAACGGTATCATTCGTAGTCAGATCTGACAAAGATCTGACAAATAAACAACGCTATCAGCTAGGTCTGTAATTCCAAGAGAAAGAAAACCACATTTGCTATGATGAGACACAAAGCCTCACCGAGCGCATACAGTTCCATCCAGCCACAGCACGCACTTGTAGACGACGTACAACGCTGCGAGAGGGCAGGGTCAGAAGAAAAGCTGTTCAGCCACAGTAACTCGTGCCCTGCGGTGCCTTCAGCACGGCAGTTGCCAGGACACCATCCTGACAGACGTGATCACAAACATTTGGCAGCCAACATCCATGAAGGGAACGCACCGAAACTCCACGTCAGCTGAAGAGCTGCCCTATTAGATACTTTGCTTCCATCAAAAGCACCTGGATCCAAGTCTGGAAGGCTCTTCTTCCACTACTTATTTAAGCAACTAAAAAAATCTCCTCTAAAACTTTCAGTGTTTCAAAAGAACAAGTCTCATAATGAAAGCACAGTAAGACAACAATAATTCTCAACAGTCAGAGAATTACTGAATTTCCATGGTATATACACACTCCAAAAAAATCAGTAATTTTTGCAAGAGCAGAGTTTCATACAGTTATATTTTTGTATTACGAATTACTATCTCAGCAACAGTTTCCTTTTTAATATTGCCAAATAAGAAGAAACGGAGACTTTTGATAAGGATTCAGTCTGAGCTATATAACAAGTGCGAAAAATTTCTATTACAGTGTTAAATTACAGCAAGCTGTAAGCCCCAGAACTGAAAGCAAGCAAAAATCGAATTCTTAGCATAAAAGGTTTCAGTTAAGCTAAGTGACTTTTTACAGTTACTTTAACACAAACGATAAAAAACATGAAAAGCATTTCTCAATATTGGTGATTTTTGTCAGGCAATTTTTTTTTTTTTTTTTGCAAAAAATTGCAGTTAATGGTAAAACTAGGAGACTTACATGGACAGATTTGTCTGACAGTTAATATTATCATATACAAATGCAATGAACAAACAGGTTAAACTCACCATCACAGCAGGGTTCTTCACAGTGATACATGGAGTAGTAGCTCGGAGGGCTCCGCTAACACCATGGTAGTATTTAAAACAGATCTTTATTTCAGCTGCAAAACAAAACACAAAATCGCATGAAGCCCTTCATGACTGAGCTCAGGGAAGAGAGAGACAACACAAGGGAACACATGCATACCAGGAGCCCCAGCTCCCTTCTGTTCACGGGGTCCGAGTTTGGGCAGCTCCTCATACATCCTTGGTCTAAAACCACGCAATATCTCCTTCTCTGGAGATATTCAAGACCCGCCTGGACAAGGTCCTGTGCAGCCTGCTGTAGGTGACCCTGCTTCGGCAG
>Ga0065711_1030009_pt1 | contig 34088 bp, 20 predicted proteins | sample Hoacrofraction12_FD_59098 | JGI IMG/M metagenome (GOLD analysis project Ga0065711, IMG submission 59098) | Hoatzin crop microbial communities from Cojedes, Venezuela - Epithelial fraction 12 v2 (version 2) | ecosystem: Host-associated > Birds > Digestive system > Esophagus > Crop | place...
TCAGTAGCTCTGCCTTCTCTGCATCCTCCGTCACCAGGACACCCGCCTCATTCAGCAGCGGCCCCACGTTGTCCCTAGCCTTCCTTTTGCTGCTGATGTAGTTGAAGAAGGCCTTCTTGTTGTTTTTAACATCCCTTGCCAGCTTCAATTCCAGGTGAGCCTTGGCCTTCCTCGTCGCATCCCTGCATGCTCTCACCACGTTTCTGTAGTCTTCCCAAGTGGCCTGTCCCTCTTTCCACATTCCATGGACCTTTCTCTTCTGCCTGATCTCTGCTAGAAGCTCCTTGTTTAACCATGCAGGTCTCCTGCCTCCTTTGCTAGAATCTTTGACCATGGCATGGCGGATCAAAGATGTTCTTTAGGTAAGGTGATTATGACCCCAGGCATCATTACCGCTTGTGATTCTTGCTTACCAAACAAAATTCACAGGAGATATGCGCACTACAGATACATTTCAGTCCTCCAAGTGGATCCCCCGCCTGAGCAGTGCTGCTTTGGCCACAGCCCTAGTGTGTCTCCCATCTCCTCCAACACCTCTTCCTTTGTCAGGGCTGACAGCAGGAAGAACAACACGTTTCTGGATCTGGTACACACGTGCCAGTGAGGAGTCTCCTGCAAGAGGAGGGAGCAGTGCTGGCTGTGGCCAGCTCCCTCCACATTTGTAGCTCCCGAGGGAGGCAAGAGTGCCAGAAACTGATTAGAGGACCCAGGTCAGAGATTTTTGAACTCTGAATTTGGCAGGCAAATGAAGAAGGAATGGATTTTACAGTGTTGTGGTTTAAGATGCATTTATTCATACCCATGAAAGCTGCAGACATATTGTGTTACTGCATCAGGATCTTAAGCAGATGTTTAGATTTTACAGAAAAGGACATATGAGAAATTTTCAATTTTTTCTTAATTTAAAAAACCCTTATTGTTACCTTTGGTTTTATGCACTAATGCCTACAGAGAGACAATCTACTTCTTTATGTCAGATTGCTTGAATGTAAACATTTTTCTTTTCTTCTGATTAGGCTAAGTATATCAAGGTAAATGTGTAGTCTTCTGCCATAACACTGGAGCCAACACATGTTATTTGCGATGAAGCTTGAAAGGAAAAGGTGTAGGAATTGCTTAGCATAAGATTTTTCAGAGTTTTCCATAATGTGATCATAACTTAACACAAGGATTACATAACTGTTCAGTTTATTCATTTCATAGTTGCTTGGACTATCTCTTATTTCTTTTTTCATTTACATATCAGTCCAGATGGTGAAGCCAGACCAATTGGTATGTGGAAAAACTATATTATAGGAAAGGAATAATGTTCTCTTATTTTTCTATTCATATGATTTGTGAGGTTTTTCAAAATAGGAAGTCCATGATAATGATGACATTGTCCTTGCAAACCACTAGAAAAGGTTCTGTGGGTCAGAGAGCTCTGCCAGTCTCCACATTGCAATGTATTTTCCAAAGAATATGTACAGGGAGCATCTGCCTGCATGGTTTAGCTCAGGAGTGCTCTTTTGAAGAGAATCTCCCAGTTGTCCCCATTTACCTTGCTTTGATATGCATTGGCAAGTGATCTTGGAGCAGACGAACTGGATTCCTTTCAGATGAAACTACGCTGTAAGATACACTCCAGCACTGTGGCTAATGCACTCCAGCTGCTCTAGGGCTTTCAGGCCATGAGACCTGACTGGTCCAAAGTTTAACAAACAAGCAGCCAAACAGAAAAAGCAGAAAGCCTCACAGTCCTGCCCCTCAAATTCTTAGTGTGCAGACTCTGGGTTCTTAGAGGCAAATTTTCACCTTTAAAAACTTTTCCTGTTGGTCTGTAGTGCAAGATAATGTATCGTTATGTGCTTATCCTTAGTAATGATTGTTTTTAGAGGGTTCTAGCTTCAACTTCTGAGATTACATATTTGTATCCAGTGTTTGAGATCTGTATTGACATCATTTCTAATGTGATTTTGAATGATTAAGAAACTTGAAGCTGTTTTAAAGAAGAAAATCTTTCTTAAGGAAGATCTATCAAGTTCATCTATGTCTATTTTTCCACTATTTTGCAAGATACAGGAAAGAAACCTGTCGAAAAATACAAAATCAAATTTAGTCTGTTCTCCAATAAATATTTAAGTGATAGTTTCTTGTAGAATTTGATTTGAGGTATATATGTACACCTTGATTAGAAACAGGTCAGAGATAAAAATTCCAAACACTGGAACAGTGTTTCCAAACTGGGAAATTCTAAGTATGAATCTGAGTCTCTCCCTTGATTTCCTATCTAATATAAACTGAACAAACATTCCCTTCTTACATGGGCCAGTTCAAGTTTCTTCATCTGGCTACTAAAGCAGCTCTGTCAGCTTCCAAGAGTTCTTTGCTGAAATACTGTTTCAGGTTAAGAGAAATGTACACATTCATTACTTGTATGTAGGCATCACTGGATTCTTCTAAACTTCTACTGTTGATATTTTATGCATTTGATGGACATTGTTGTGAAAAGCATTGGGAGAGTGGATCTGAAGTGGTGGGTATTCACAAAAATGTTGTCAGGTTGTGACTAGATCTTTGTAGAGGAATTTTGGACTCTCTCTACCTGATCATCATAAGCAAATAGATTCATTCTGCTTGCTATATCTTCCTTTATGTGGAAATACATAAATAGTAAAACCACCAACACCAATCCTAACTGGGTTGGATGACACTGAACTCCCTGAATTAAGTTTTATGTAGCAAAAAGGGCTGACACGCATGAAGCTGGGGTATGTTGCACACAAGGATTAACCAGTGCATAATGGTATAGGAAAATAACACAAACCTGGCAAAATGTTAGGATAAGCATGCTTTACAGAAGAGGCCTTTCTGCTGCTGCTGTCTGGTATGATCCGTGTGGTTTCCATTTGTTACGTATAGTTGGTTACTGCGTCCAACGCTGCTGTTTTTCTACTGACTGCTTGCATCCATTAGCCTTATGTTTGTTTTATTGCTTCTGCTGTTACTTTATTTATTATGCTTTTATATAGCTTTATAGATGTTCACAGCACTTTATAAAACATAGAATTAGACAACCTTGTTGCCACAAAGAGCTTGCAATCAAAACTCTGGTCTTGCACTGGACTCTTGTCCAGTGCACAGTCCCATTGAACTTAATGAGATGCCACACAGGAATAGGAGTCTGCACAAGCAGAACCTGCTGTAAGGTCTGGGCTTAATATACTGATGACTTGATTCTGATACAGAGGTTGTGGATGAGCATCCAGGCAAAAATGTGTGTCCTTACATCTTGGCCTGTGTCATAGCCGTAATCTCTGCCACAGTGCAAAGGAATCTGCTTTCTCTGGTTATAATGGCTGTTAATCTTTCTGAAATAAAGTATGGCACCTTCTTCCATGTCTGAATGTACCATGTTGGCCTCCTTTTGCTGGAGTCAAGTAATGAGAAAACATTCAGGACATTGACTTAAATGATTTGAGAACTGGGATCTCTTAAAATATTTTTTAATTCTCTCTTCATTCTGGCACCAAGGCATATGTGTAGGTGAGTCCAAGAAAACTCAGAAATATAAAAATATTGTTTAACGTAAGTCATGCAGGTCCCAAATTCCCAACAAGATACATCAGACGTAATAGTTAGCACTTTGTATCCTTGCATTCAAAAATAGCAAGAGTTGTAAAGCTGAGATTATCCTACATAAGAATTATTCAAGTTCTTTAGATCTCTATCCACAGAGGAACTTGTAGAGTCTCATTGCTTCTGAAAGTAAGTGCATTGTATTTCAGTAGTAGAAATATGGAATTAGAAGTCTCACAGCACTTATCTGAGACTGACAATTTTTTGTCTTTAAAATTTTCCCATTGCAGTTTTGGAATAGCGCTATGACTTCTTTTGTTCAAATACTGTTCTAATACGGTTAAAATATCTGCACTTCTAGTCATGGGAATAATTTGGTTGTAGTGAGTGTTTGGCTTGAGATATTACTGATGGAGTTTTATGTATGAAAATATAAATAACGTAGTTTATTATAAATGTAAAGTCCAAATGATTTAAAGTCTGTGTCTAAAACATGATTTAAGACCTTTTGATTCCTTACCAATTCCGGGAGTGTTTGGCAGGTAGTCAAGTCTCTGATTAAAATTTGAGCATTTCATGTTCTTTTAGCCTATACCTCTCTGCTTATGTCCTAGTGAGCATGGAAAGACCACGAAAGGTAAGAAATTATCAGTAGTGGTCTTGTTCTCAGCCCTCCTGCAGGGAGAAATTGGAATAAAAGAAGGCATCCCACACTTGATCTCTGGAGGATGTGGATTTTTGCAAGCTTTTTAAGCTGTGAAGCTAGAGCACGGTCTTGATGACCTAGCTGCCAGTACCGGAGTAGCTACTGAAATTCGCTGCAACATCTTCTGTGTCAATTTACCTGGGTTTCTTCCCAAACGGAGTTCATCCCAGGTGCTGTTTCCCTATGTAGGAGACCTTCTCTCCCAAACAAGAGAGACAGTCTCTAAGATTTGTGTCACAGTGAGATCATTTGATTAACTGAACATGACAAAAGAAGTAGGCGTAACGCTAAATCGTGGGTGCTACAGAACAAAATCATGAAGACCTAAGTTCATGACCCATGTCTAGACCAGGGACTGTAGTTGTAGATATGCTTACATTTCAAGTGGTTTATAGGTAATTAGTCTTTGCTTTGTTATGTTCTCTTACTTCCTAGTATTTGTAATTTTCAAGAAAGTGAGGAAATGATTTTCCTGCACTGAGCCCGTCAGCTAGGAGTGCTTATGAAGGTGTTGATTTCACACATAAGAAACCAAAAGTAGATACTCATGTTATTAGGAAAAAACCTGTTCATTTTCTGGGAATTGTGGTACATTCTTTTTGTAGGAGGACAAAATGACAAAAGTTTCATCATTCCAGAGCTTAAGTCTATCTCTAAAAATTGACCTTTCTAGGGAGTGAGTTAATTCATATTTGTCTATCAAGGGGTCATTTGCATTTAGTACTGGATACTGTGAGACAGTGTGTTGAAAAACTTAAGCTGGGATTTGGTCCATTATAACACTTTGTGTAGACCTGAAGAAGCTAAAAAACATCGCGTGTAAACAGGTGCCAAGAATGTCACTGATGTATTTGGGCTGATACATAACTGCTCAGTTTCTTGTTTTCTCTTGTCAAGCTCCCTGTACCAGTGGGAATTTTAAATGGCAGAATTTTAAGACTCACTTTGTGTATGTGAAGCTTCCACAGGTGAAGGACGAATTTGGTGTGGCTGCAGAATACATCCCTACATCTGTGAGAATACATGGTTTATGTCTAGAAGGACAGATTGGCCTGAATTATAACTTTAGGCAAAACAAAGTAATGTTTCAGGAGAAACAAAGGAAAGAGAAAGGGATACAACTGACATTCCAGGTTCTTGTAAAACCAATACAAATAATTTGTTCTTAGATAGCATTCAAAATACTGCTCTTAAATTATAGTAAGTGGGTCCTTTGCTTTATGCTAGCTGGGACCTGCATAGGTACATGCATTCTAGGACCAAATGAAGCTTATCACCTGATTTCTGAAAGGAAACATTTATCCTATTTTTAGATGGTTTTGGTTTGCTTAACACCTCTGAAGATATGATCTTACCATACTTATTGTATCATATGCCAGAGTAGTGGAATCATTGCCAGTCCTTTTCTTACATCCTTTTCTTATGCTTAGATTCCTATTTGGAAGAAACATGTCCCCAGATTCATAAATGTCTAGCCTTGAAAATGGTTAATGACTGCATGTAATCTCCATCTTTATCCTGTGAAGGGTAAGTAGAAATCCTTTGGATACGTGTTGTATATGTTAATGCTTTGGGCTATTGCTTAGCATTTCGGAATAGTTCCTCACTCATTTTCTCTAGCCAACTACTTGTAGATCTTTGCAGATTTTAGCGCTAAAAAAAGCCTGCAAAATTGTAAACATGTTCAGTCATGTGAGAATCTATCAATCTAGTACATCTTGGAAATGCAAACCATATTTTGAAGGAAAATGATAAAAAGAGAAGACAATATGAAGCTAAACCTAAGGCTGTGCTTGTGGTTTGCTTAGTCCTTTCTTGGCAAACGCTTAAGTCTTTTCTTCTGCTGCTCCAGATGCTAGGGTACCAGCTGTGTGGGCAATGTGAATACTTCTTTCCCGTGTTGCATATTCCTCCTATAGGTTGACATTATTTTTAGAGAAAATTAGTAGAACTAAAAGAGGTGAAGGGGAGTTATTCACTTGCTTTCTGATGGCAAGGTAGGACTTCCATGTGTGTGTGACCAGATTTGAGGAATGACTGCTTAGGAATGGAAAGGTGGATAAAAAATACTGAAGAAAAGTTCATACAGTATATGGAACATTTTAGGCCATTGCCTCTGTACAAGTTATTCTTATAGTGTGTATCATCTAGTCTCTCCTTCTCACTTACTCTCTTTCTTTATCCCTGAATCTCTCCACTTTAATTTCTTTGCTCATTTTATTATTAGGCACATTTACAGGAAACAGGATTTATGGTCTCCTTCTGCTAATAAACTTTAAGGAATATGACTTAAAGTGGGGAATACACAGCAGGAGATGATGAACTCTTAATAAACAAATATCCTGTTTTCACGCAAATATTCATAGTAACACAAACAAAACAAAGCAGAGAAGGAAACACAGCCAAAGTGTTATACAAGCTGTGGTGTAATTAAATAGGAGGGATTTCAGAATTTTCCAGAGGCCAAGAAGAGTTTCAAGTTATCCTTCAGACTTATCCAACTCAACTCTTCAGATGGTTTCATCTCATGATGTTGGATGGAGGGTTGGAAAAGGAGAATTGGAAGAATGACAAAGTAACCCGAGAAATTTACTAAATTCTCAGTGTCTGTTTTGTTCCATATCTTCTCCTCAGTGAGAGACTCTGACCTTAGAACTTGGCAGACTATATTGCTTCAGGATTTTGGAGTTTTTAAAAAGTTTCTAAGGTCATGTTGTTGTCCTCATTCTGGTGAAAATATGATCTTCCTCCATAACCATAAGCATGATATTATCTGCAAAAGCTATTAATCCTCGTTAATTGATATTAACATTATGTCTAACATTTATCTGTATTAACATGGTGGAATAAAATGTAAAAGCTTCACTGATGGTGTAATAGTGACATAAAGACTGGGGAGTGATTAATGAGCAAGGAAAATCTAGATCATATGGTCATATGGATGCAACAAATAGTATGTGTGAATATGGCCAAATACATCCCACATCTACTAGCCAAGGGGACAGCTGTAATTATAGGAGAGGGGTCTCTGACTTGGAAAGAGTGAATAAAGAGTTGGGAATCAAACTGTACAATAACTTATTGCTACCTTCTGGACTACTGCTGTGGCCAAAAGATCTGATATGATCCATGCACAAATAAGCAAAGGAATCTCAAGGCACAATTTATTTGGTCTTGTTGCAGGGGCTATTAGGCTTTAGTGTGCCCAAGCATCAAGAATTCAGACTGGATAGTCAAAACCTGATCTGAAGACAAATGTCAGGATTAATCAGCGTTTAGGAAACATGTATGTTTTATATTTATGTTTATATTGTTTAGCCTGGCTATGAGAAGCTTAATGGGTACTTCGGTTGTTGCTGATGCATACTTAAAAGGTGAATAAAACTTGAAAATTTGGAATCACCAGTGTAGCAGAAAAAGCTGTCAGAAGATCCAATGAATGCAGGTTGGGACCTGGATAAGTTTAGATTGGAAAGAAGATCCACATTTTTAGTTACCATTGGAGCAATTTTCTAAGGGTTGTTGAGTCAATCAAACTGCCAAATTTACATCACAATTGTGCACTTTTACAGAAGAGAATCAAAATATTCACATTCATCAAAAGTATATGTTTTGCTTTTTGGGTCAGCTGCACCACAGAGCAAATTTGTGTCAGTTTTTGTGCACTTTGGATCAAGAAAGTCTTCATCCAGACTTTGGGCCCAAATTCATATCTGAACCTTTGCAGCTAGTCCATATCTTGCTTGTGGATCACACCAAAGCCTAGCTCATGAAAAGGCTTTAATATCACAGTCATTTATGTAGCCCAAATTTGCAGCTGGCTCCAAATCTTCTATTGTGTTGAAACAATATCTGGCTTCAGCTATCTTTAAATTTGGGGGAAGTCTGGATTTGAACTTCACAGCTTGGGAGCTTCTGTTTTTTCTTTGCTATACTCATGGGATTTCAGGCATATACCGTGTGTACTGTTGTATAAATGCCACATGGTTACTGACTTTGGCAAGGAATGAGGTTTTCTGTCTGCTGAAGTGATACGATCTACTTACCAGGTTATTTCCAAAACACTCGTACCATCCTTGAAAAGAGTATGGGATAGATATAACTCTCTGGTGATTTATATCATTACAACATCATTTCTTTCTTACTTTTATTAGATTTAATTTACATTTAGAGAGGGAGATCTGTCTAAAAATAATAATTTGTTGAAAGGTTATGTTTGCAACTGAAGCATATTTGTTTCAGACAATACTGTGTTGGGCACATCACCTAGAAGACCTTAGCGGTGTGGTCCAGTGAGGTGTAAGTGGAGCAAGGCTGTTCAGAGGCTTGAAGCTGAGGTACAAACTCATCTCCTCTGGAGTGTGCTGGTTACAAACAGTTGGAAAGCAGATGAACAGCCATCCAGACAGACACATGCACAGATTCTTCTCCCTTACTTAGGTGCTCTTTCCTCTGAAGTTTGCCTTATTTATAATATTAAGAACAAATCATTGCTTGACTTCCCTTTGTTGTTCATCACAAGAAAACATCAAAGTATAAGGTGGGCGGGCTGGCTAACCTGCGCCAACAAGTCCAGGCCCCTAAAAAAGGAAGACAGATATATGGTAGATGATTATTTTAGATGGCTTAAATAATGTCTACTGTGTAGGTCCCTTTGCTGCAGGTACCGTAGCCTTGCAATGAGCATTAGGCCCCACGGTAGAAGGAAGTGTCACAACTACATGACATCTTTTACTTGCTTGGTGTTTATTGTTGCTTAAGTGACACATAGCCAACAGTTGCTCTATTAGCCTACTGATAAGCTTTTTAGCCTGAGTTCTTAAAGTGAAGACTGACACTTCAATAAATTTCTTAGTGTTACACCATCTGATACCAATGGTCATTAAAAAACTTCTTGGAAACATTACTTTGGCAATTTTGAACTTACACAAGTACACTGACATCGAAATTTTCAAGACAGGATAAAGTGGGAAAAGGTTTCCTTTTGCCATCTGTGCCTTATATCTTTTGGTACTTTTCATTTAAATTTTGACCATCCTAGCAGGCTTCATTGCTTTTACATTTTAAAAAGCTAAAAAATCCATCAATTCCTTTCAATCCATTTGATTTCTTGCAGAAAAGAAATACAAATATACAATATGTTTCATGATATATTCTTGATATATTTTATTTTCTTACGAAGTATGTTATTGATGTATATCAATTTACTTTATATAATCCGCCTTGAAGGATCAATCTTTTTTCCTATCTGTCATGAGAAGATAGTGGATTTTAATTGCCAGATACAACAGCACATCCAGTAGTAAAAAGTTGCCATATAGTGTGTTCAACTTTGCTGTCTTCCCTGTTAGACTGGAAAATATTGTAATGACTTCAGTTTTTTAAATACTGCCAGGACAATTATGTGCATTGCATGCTTTCAAAAATTCAAATAAAACACATAATTTCAAGTTAACCCAAATTTTAATCATATAAACATTTGATTAGGAATGAGTAAAACCTTATACAAGAATAAAAAAATAGATATAAAGCATCTGTTACACAGTTTATCTAACAAGATCTGTAGTATATTTAATTTCTTTTCTATGCAGAGGTTTATATAAAATCGCATGGTCTGACTTAAAGGGATATTATGCAGTTTAAAACACCTAGTTTTGCAGCAATGCAAGTAAAATCTCAGTGTTTCTGTACTATCAGAGCTTGTATTGTAAGTGTCGGATGCCAAGGAGTAGTATTTATTCACTTCAGTGTGTTCCCACAGTTCCCCTCCGTATTAGTATCTGGCTTGCTCTTGTGGGGGAAGAACTCTGCCATTGGCTTTTATGTCCTGCTCCCTCTGTCAGAGGACGCTGTTAGCAGAGAAGTTTACTGTGCAGTAGTCAGCTTCTTCCCTTCTTGAGAACACTTCACCATAGTCTTCTAGCTTTTATTTGAGCTGCTGTGTGGAGCACGAGATTGCTAGATATCTAGAGAGCTTTTTAAAAGCACACAGTGGAATTATGCAGTCAACTTCTGCTGAGTCTTAACAGTGACTGAGTGCTTCTTTGCATTTTTGTAAGTCATTCCCCAAATACTGGCCTTTGCAGTGGCAGTAAAACATCAGCTGAAACACTGCATCCACTTTCTCCAACCTCTCTAAATGATTTAAAATAAGTTTTTTAAATTTTGGATCAGCAAAATAAGTGGATTGAAATTTCCTGAAGTTGAACTTCATGAACTTTTGGATTATTTCCCAAAATATTTATACTGGAAAAGATGCATTCGGTATTTATTTGCTGTTCTTTCAAAAATTTGTTTATCTTCTGTTAACTTGGAAACTTATTCCAGAATACTTTGTCCAAATATAAGATATTAAATTTGGCCATCAGAATAGGCATTCCAGTGTAAGTTTTGTGCAACGGCTTTTGTCGTTTAGTATAATGGTTTCTGGACCTACGCTTGGAACCCAAGACAGATCTCATTGTCAGCAACGGAAAATGTACGTAACCCTTTTGAAAACAGATGAAGATCTAAACGAGCCCTTTGGTGAAAAGCTGCCTGTTTTGGAGATCATTATTTTTTCAGGGTTGTGAGGTAGTCTGCTAGCATTTAATTTCTGTTTAGGGAATCTGTAATAATCTTGTTATTTTTCTTGATCTGCTTTCTCTAAGAGTTGTTATACTGACTCTCTAGAGCCTGTTCAAATGCTTTTAGCACTACTGGTTCAAGATTTTGCTTAAGATGATGGTCCTGCATGATTGCAAGGCCTCTAAGGGCTAATGTCAAGGAATGCAGAACAGTTTGAGCTGGTTTTGATTCAACGTGTCCAATACCCGCCTTTTTCTTCACCCTGCTGTTTGAATACCTTGAAAAACTCCCTATTATTTGAAATCTTTTGATAGGATGTTGCTGTTTGCTGAACAGTTTCGTACTGGCAAGGTGCCCCCAGTACGCTCTGCCCCATTTCTTGATTGGTGCTTAATGTGTTTTGGGAAAGAGAAGGAAATACACATGCACACACAAATATCTTATATCTTTGAAGCGTTGTGTTCTGCTTTTAGCATTAATACTTATGCCCTCAAACACATCAAAGTTTTTTTACAATCCACACTTGTATTTATTATTTCTCTTGTGTCTACTGTCCCTGACTCCATTTCACCTCTCTAGAATGAACACAGTTGTTAATCTTTGAGTAATTGTACTTCCTTTCTCACTCATATTCTCAGTAAGCTTTCTGGCACCAAACTAAAATTTCTTATTCTTACTTTGGAGGCTCTGTTTGTCTGTTTGCTGCTTTTGTCAAAGCAAACATCTTCCTTTGCTCCCTCACTACATGAACCTGGGCGATATATTTAAAATCTTCTTTTTCTGGAGCTTTTCCAGAAGTATACATATCTTCCCTCCTCTTAGCAAAGTTTTTCTTCAAAGCTCGTTTGTAATACCCGTATAAAAAAGTTCAGATGCAGGGAGCCAGCATTTTCTTACCTATTTAGAGTTATTCAGAAAAATAGAAATCTTTGTGTCATAGACGTGCATTGCCTCTGCATTTTTATAGGGTTTTTTTTAATACTGATTAGTGTTCTGTTAAATAGATATAGGACTGGAATAGGAAGAGAGAAAGGCATAAGGAGTCATTTTTGAATGAAGAAAGGACAAAGGCCTGTAAACTGATAAATGCGATGAAGAGCGGAGCAGAAGAGGGAATGATTGCTCTTCATCTCTTCTAATGTAAGAACTAGGCTGGGGATTTAAATGCAACTGGCCAGCAGCAGGCTCAAAACCAAAGGGAGCAACTTCACATAAAGGAGTACTCTGACCGGGGACACTGTAGATACTTAAAACTGACTTGGCTTATGAAAGTAATCAAGTAAACTCCTCGAAGAAAAAGGAAGGACACAACACTAAGACATTGGATTTGAGTCAGGAAGAACTTATTTCCCATCTCACTGAAGACTGCGAGAGTGCATTGGGGGAAATATTATTTCATGCATCCCTAGATATCTGCTCACGGCTACAGGTGGAGACAAGACTCTGGGTTAGAAGGAAGTATTAGTCTCAAGTGGTCTGTTCATTGCCTAGAGAAATTTAATTCTCTCCCTACCTCTGCTGCAGAATTTTCAAATATTCAGGTAGCCTAAGCCCAACCTTGTCAACAGGCACTAACTTACCATACCTAATTCCTGTTGTCTGCAACGTGGATGTCTTACACAACTTTGTGGTTTGCGCTGCTTCTGTTATTGGTGAAGACATCTCCACATGTCATGAAGTAAGTTAAGTGGTAAACATACTCCTAATGACAAACTGATTTGGCAGTCTGGAGCTCTGTTCCTGCCCCTGAAGGTATGTGTCAACATTTTGTTGCCTTTGCTTCTGTGCTCCCACATGTTTCCATTGGGCAATTTCCCCTGCCTGCTGTATTTGTTTCCATCCTCGGTATTTGGCCAAGCAGGCCCAGTTACACTGCTGATTCCTTTTATAAAATGTCTTCACTTCTCAGTCTCCGACTGGTCTCCATCCTCACACTTCCAGAGTCTACATCCAGTCACAGCTTCCCTTGTTCAGATTTAAGCCAAAGTGTCATGGAGGATAAAAAGTGTCATTGCAAGTCCTCTTCTTATACTTTAATTGCAGGAAATGTTTTGCTGAGCTGCCTGTTGCAATGAGCTGAGAATAGGAGGAATCTTCAGGGAAATTTGCAGTTCAATTCCAACTTCCAGTTCATGCTGGGCTTGCTTAAATAGTCCTTTTTTTTCTTGACAGAAATCTGGGTGGGCCAAGTATCGGCAGATTTTTACAGGCGTAACTGAAAGACTGTCCTTGACACAGAACAACTTCCCTGCCTAATCCCAGGCTTTGTTTCACAACCAAATTAATAAGGAAAGCTTATTAATATGTTATTTTTTTCAGCAGGAACAAAAATCATGTGTTTTCCCGTGTCTGTTTCTTAGAAACAGGTAAATGTTTTTTGGCTGAAACTTCCAGAAGGAGTCTTGCGAAGCAGACCCCCTGCTTTGGGAATCATCAGCTCAAAAGTCACATTTGGCAGTTATGTGAGAAACAACACTATGGTAAGAAGTGTTGAGCTTCTTTAACATTAAGCAGAGCTTCAAGTCTTACAAGTCTTGGTAGTAGTGTATTACCTAGAGCAATATACTGTCTGGAGTATTTTTAAAATTCTGGGTGTAACTTTGAAATTAGGTAGAACTCTAGTAAGCCAATTCTCTAAAACACTTTATTTTTTTGTATATTCTGCCTTGAATATATGAATATGACATGAAGGTGTCAGCTATGTATAATTCTGGACAATTTGTCAGCAGAGTGCTTAAAACACTAAGTCCCAACACTGGCTGCATGCAGAGATTGTGCAGTTAATCAGTAGACCAAAATAAAGTCACTAGATTTTTTCTTACATTCTGTTATGCATCATGTTCTCATGTCAATTAGAACCATCTGTGGGTGTCTATTTTCAAATGATTTATAGACGTGCATCCTCTTTCTTCTCAAACATTCCAAGGAATCTTAACCTGGTATGTAGATGCTCTATATTTCTCCATAACTGGAAAAAAATAATGAATGAAGTAAGTATGGTACATTCATCCCAAGGATTTTATGTGGTATAAGATAATGAGAGACAGTTGTTAAATCATGATACTATGGTTTAGGACTATAAAAGGAGCAGCGCCAAGGCCTTTAGCTGAGGTTGCCTGAGTGTGGTACAAGAGTAATGGGAGCTTATCAGAAATTCTACACAAATCTCTTTTTTTCTGGAGAACAGAAACAAAGCTCATTTCTTAAACCTTAGCAGCCGTAAAACTGGCAAGAAATTTCTTCAGCAATGCACACTCCATCAGTTCTGTCTTACTGTTTAGCTCTTTTCTGTGATACAGAGAAACAGCTATGCAATGTTCACAATGGCTTTGAGAATGTTCATGTTTTGAACAGGAGAAAAAAATCTAAATTTTTTTCATGGGTACACTTGCCGTTCCATTTTTTTCTGGTAGAAACATTTTTTTTTTGAGGTGTGGAGAAGCCAAGGAGGGGGATTTTCTAATGGAAATTATTCTTGTAATTATGTTCCCAGAAGTAAATTTGTCATAAAATTTCCACCTGTTTTTTTCCTTTTTCTTTTTCATTTGATTTTTTTTTTTTTATGTCCTCTGTAACCTGTAGAGAAGAAAATACATGGCTGACCCATGAATCCGCAGCTGGTATTTCAGTTACTATTGCTGTCTTATGTCAAGTACGACATATTCTTCACTAAGTGATACATAAATAGTAATCAGAGCAGCAACAGCACAGAAATTATTTTCTTGCTTCCATCCACTGCCTTTCAGAGTATTGCAGAGGAAACATCTTGGTGTCTGTTTCAACTTTCTGACCTTTTAGTTTCTTTCTAAGGGCAGATTCTGTGTGGAATCTGATAATGTAAGAATCCTTGTTTTCAACTTAAAAGAGGGGGAAAAATGTGACATCAAGAAATTTCTTTCTCTCTCTTTTTGGGGGTCCAAGATTTTTACATATTTCAATAGTTTGTTGGCCACCAGAACAGGACAATCATATAGATCATAATAGCAAAAAATAATGTAAAAATTTAGGCTCCTGAATTTGCCCATTAGAGTAACGAATAAAGTTTGCCAGCAGAAATGTGTACCTAAACTGGTCCGTTGATTGAAGTGGAAGTTTTAGGTGCCTGTGGAAAACTTCCTAATAATCTTAATTGTTACAGTCTTTTTTTTTTAAATACACATTGATGGGTTTTTTACTTTTTTAGTGTTTCACTTATCTTCATTCAGCCTCCCCTGTGTGTCTTTTGTCAATATATGCATTCTGCAACAGGAATTTATCGTTAGGAATTTGTCCAGATTCACAATCACACTTAAGTCAGTGCTTTTATCCTTAATTTCTTGAGTCATGTAGTAGAGGACCTTATGTTTGACATCATGGAGCTCAGTAAAACTTGGCCATTGAAACCCTGGTTCCATTGAAAGACATCTGGAGGGAAACCAATAGTCCAATATATCCTGCTAGACTACACTCTGCATATCCAGCCTCCTGGTCTTTCTCTTTGTGTTCTGCCTTGCAAAATACTGGCTATCCTTGCAGAAATCTACAAGCATAAGAACAAAATGGATGCACTCCACATTCCTAAAAATGTCATATCTTGGCTGTGGTGAAAGTATATGTATGTTTGCTTGGCCGTAGCAGTGACTGTTTTTTATGTTGCTCTTTATCATACTGATGCTGAAGTCGAAGACAGAAAAACCCTATAAAGACATCTGGTTCTTTTGCTGTTACCTCTGCACACTTTTTCCATATAGTGTATTTCTCATGTTTTGCTTAGTTGAGTTTTAAATGGCTCAGATGGTCAAGTAATGTATGAAATGGTTTCCTTAAGACTAACAAAGAATATTATCAAATTAGAGTTTAATTCTCCGTTCACCATGTTCCAAGTTTTAAGAAGAAATGCCAACTCCTTTTTCCTCTGTAGGTCAGCATCCCTTCAAAAAAGGGTTCCTAAGGATTGGGTCAATATATTAAACTACAATGAAGCTATGCAGCAACATCTCAGAGTACTTGTCCAGCCCTGGAGAAAATTAATGAGCTGGTGATGTTTATATTCTTTGTTTTAAAACAAATTGAACAGTTGATCGTGGTTGTAGGGGGGTTTTTTTAGTCCTTAAGATCAAGAAGCAAATAGGAAATAATATTGTTCTTAAGTCGATTCTGTTCAACAGAGTTTCTGGGTTTACACTTGTAGCTAGAGAAAAGCATTCAGTTTAGTCACTGGTTCTCAGAAAAAAATATCTGTCTTTAAGAGTGCTTGTTACAGCTTTTGAGTTCTACAATATGAAAACAGGAGAGGGGGAAAGTGACAGACTACTGTTTAAGCTTGTATATCACTGTGTGCACATCATAACTGGAAGATCTTTGGAGGTAGATTGCTGATTCACAAAAGCTGACAGTTACTCAAAGTTCTGTTTTAGAATGGAGAAAAAAACACCTAATGCTTGCTTTTCCTTTTAAAGTTAAATTAGTATTTATGTCAACATGTCTCTTATTTGACTATCCATTAACATTCAGCCGGGATTAAGGAGCAGTCCTTATTCTGTGCACAGTATCTAGCACATCTCCTCTGTCCTACAACTCGGATTTGAGCTTTTCCATTCTCTCTTAACAGCTCTCAACACATCAGTATCTTCCTTAAGAAAGGAAAAAAGAGAAACTTTAACAAAACGGTTAAAAACTCTGATAAAGACTTTAAACATTTTCCTTAACTGTACACGGTCTACAGAAAAGTTAGCTAAATACTGCTGATCTATCAGTGTGGGATTCAGTGCAGATTCATCAGGTGTCTCTGACAAAAGAATGACTAAAAACAGACATCTTGACTTTAAAGCCAAAAGCAGCTGACGTCTTTTCACAGGAATGACACAAACAATTCTATTCATCAGTGGCACTACAGTCATCCATATGCATGTGCACGTATATGGGATTACAGGCTCTAGTTCGCATACAGAGTGTGTTGGTGGGGAACTGGCAGCAGCTAGCTTTCACTTTCCTGTTTTTTGTGGTCCTGCTTCATCTGCTGCTCCTCAGGCTTCTCTCCTTTCCTCTGGATGCAGGGGACATGGGAATGAATAGAGGGAAAGTACCAACATGTGTTGAGTTTTTTGACCAACACCAAAATCACAAAATTCATGAAGATCTCAAGAGCAGCTGGAAACATCAGCACAAAATTAAGTGACATGGAAATATCAAAACTGAAAAACAACACTCACTAAAAGAAATCTGAACCAGTGACATTTGTGTAGATGGAGTGTAGACCAGAATCTGGGCTCTGTATCTTATCAAGCTATCAATCTACTGTGTTCACAAATCCAAAATTAGATGTGGATGTTTTCCTTTCTTCATACAGTTCAGCATTGTTCTGAGGTTTAAGAGAACTGAATTTCAAATTAAAAGTAAAATTTCAGCTGATCTTGTTTTTCTTGAAGGCAGATTCATTCATTTAAATCCCATTCTGACTCATTTCATTTCAAGGTCAGAAGCTTGACTCCATAAATAAGTAAATTAATTGTTTTATTTTATAATGGAGAGTTATATGGTAAAATATAACCAATCATTGCTGTTCAGAGTGGTGAAAAAAGTACATATATTGTCTTGATACATAAACCCATATGCTTAACCTTCCCATCAGTTCAGCTGGAAGAGGCATGCAGGGAGATCTCTCTGTGTGAAGGGAGGTGGCAAACAGGTGTGTTTTCAAACATGACTTAGGCATCTAGGAGCTATTATTTCTGGTCCTGCACCATCAGTTTCGGTAGGGGTTTTGCCATGAATTCTTCAACATGCAGTGAGAACAATATTGTTTGGCGCTGAATTTTTAAAGAGAAATCAGTGTCTATGTGCCACAGCCACTGACGACACCAATTTAAGGATTCAAAATCAGGTAATGATTTCTGCTCCTGCTACTTTTTTTTTTTTTTCTCTCTTTTTATTCCTTTGCATTTCCTGGTGAGATTATTGCTGCTATAGTTTTATCCAGTAGTTGGTAAATACTGTAAAAAATAACTTCCCATCAATGAGAAAATGACCATGTGTTTGAAAGCCCCTCTGCTGAGCCACAGCTGAAAATTTAACAGTTTTGAGGGCAATAGAAAATGTGACTTGTTTAGGCCACTTACAGATTGAAAAGTTCAATCAGTGGTAAATTTTGCATACACTAATATGTTAGCATCAAATTTAATTTAATGGCTTTCAGCTATATCCAGGATATTCTGTAATTAGTTGTTAATAAGCTGGAGACATGATTACAGCAACATGCACAGAATGGCATGTATTCTGTTGCAAAAACAAAGATAGCTAAAAGTGTAATGGGCTTCTACTTCTATCTGTGGTCTGCCTTGCAAACACAGGAGATGCAGTGCACAAACAGAACAAAGAAAGATCTACTGGAGTGGAAGTCAGTTAGTTCAGTTTATCAATAATCAGAAAGAACAGGAAACTGAGAGACAGGCAACATGATGAATGCAGCTTGCTCAATGTAAAGTGAGACTTTAATGAAAGATAGTTAAACTATGCTCTGCCCTTCAGATTCCTCATCAGTATTCTGCCTTATGCAGTGGGAACATCTATTAATTACAACGGAATCATTACAAGGTATAAATTGTAACCATGCTTATGGATGATGCATGACAACTTGCAATGTTGCTCGCGCAGCAAAATCACCCAAAGAGGACCGCCACTTATACATGTCATCACTGCATTCGTAGCCTGATTCCTGAACTCTGTGATTAAACACTGCTGAATTTCTTCCCGCACTATTCTCTCTCTTGTCTGCTTTTATTTCCTGCGAAGATTTGGACCTCTGTTCTTTGCATCTCCTGCCATGGCTCAAAATCCTGCTTCTTGGTTCTTTCAACCTGCCACGTCCAATAATCACGCACTGAAAATGCTTATGCAAGCCAGTTGGCTTAGATTTCTGTCTTAAGGGAAGAGTGCATCTGTTTTTTGGATTAAATCGTGCTTATAAAGTCGTGCTTATTCAGTTGACAGAAAGAAAAAAAGCATAATTTAAATCTTTCATTTGCTCTGGTGCTAAAAGATTTCAGAGCCTTAATTCACCCTCATTTTATCCTTCAAGAGCAATACAAAATTAGAGTTCATTATGATGATCCAATCTCTCCTTTTGTCTTGATTGGAGACACAGTAAACTGTGCCAGAGATGTCGACTTTTCTGAACAAACCTTTCAAGGCTTGCAAGATATCTGTTGTTTTCCCAGTAGGCTAATTAGGGAGGATTAGCACCCATCAGATATACCCTAGGGATGAGCCAAAAGCTGAAGGGGGAGGTAAATTGCAATGCCAAAAAATTCCACCTCTGCAAGGACTACTGCGCTGAGACTCAAGGTAAAATGCTGGAGGAGAGCAGGGTACAGTTGCAAAGGTGATTCTGTTCTAAGGCAGGACAACACCCTAAATGTGAAACATGAGCTCATGACTAGAGCTGTTGATTTTTTGGTTGGATCGTTCCAATGGCACTTGTTTTGTGATTAAAATGCAGGCAATTTTCAAAAGAAAGCATAGCTTTGAATACAAAAAAGTTTTGTTAGAAAAACATCAAATCAGAAATGTTCTCCTCAGAGGTTAAGAGAAAAAGATTTTATTTTTCTGACCAAAAGAATTAATAGAAACTATAATTGTTTTGTTATGTATTTTTTGTGATGTATTTTTTTGTTTCTTAATCATAGTCTGTGATTTCTTTCAGGACAAGTTTGGCTAATAAAATTTCACTTGGATCTCTTCTTCTCAATGACACTGTAAGGAAGACTTAATGGAGAGACCCACACCACCACTTTTGTAAAAATATATCTGTGGGGATCCTATCTTTTAAAAGGTAGGTTAGCCGTGGTGAGATTTATCTGTCATTTAGACTGTCTTCCTGGTCCGCACAGAAAAAAAGGAGCGTCTAGCACACAACTAATCTATTCTTAAATTAAACTTTAAAATAGGTTAAACGTGTAATCTGGAAGTGTGTATTCCCTCCGTTGGTTAAAGGCCAGTTCAGATGAGTGGTTCATATATAGACACGTATACAGTGACATTTGCAGTGAGGTGAGAACAATTCTGCTTTTAAATCCTGTTGAGGCTTTGGGTTTCAGAAACAAATAAAGAAGTAGAAGGAAAGGTAGAAGTTTAGATAGGCCTCACACTCAGGAATAGCCAATGCTGTCTTGTGGCAAGGATGTGAGAAATCAGAAATCCCTGGATTCTGTGAGTAAGTAGAGACTGAAAAGGTCTGTGCTGCTGACTCTAGCAATGAGTCTGGTAACCTGGTTCTCACAAACAAAAGTGAAAACTCCATTGTGGATGACTGGAAAATGTGTTCAGGGTGCTATGCTACATTTCAAATAGAATTAGTGGAATTATTCACTAATTACTAAGAATTAATCAGATTTATTGCATTATGTTTAGAAACAGCAACTAACAGAAAGTTGGAGAAAGCTTTTCCACCCGCTTCAAATGCCTGTAAGCATTTCAAGTAAGGTACTCAAGAGACTAAACAAGGTTTTGACAGAGCAGAATGAACAGCTCTGATGAGTATATTTGCCTTCGGGAAGCAACCTGAAGATTGACATCATCTTGGTTTGTGTACGCTTTTGATAGCACATAAATTTGACTGAAACCCATGGTGACAGGGATTTATGAAATATTTGGTATAATGTACATGCATAAAGGTAAATCTTCCAGACTGTGTTAGGATCTTGTATACTGAGCCTTTGCCACTGCAGGTTCACTGCACTTTTCCTCTGACAGTCTGGCTCCCACCCCAGTCCCGAGGTCTGTACCTGTCATGGGAAAAGATTCATTAGTCCGTGATGCGCAATAGCCATGGGATGTCTTTGTCCAGCCTCACAGCATCCTGCCTTGAAGTGCGAGTGCTGCAACAGCTAAAAGCTGTAAACTGGGCGTCTGCTATTGTGAATGGTTTATGAAGAGAAGATTGCCTGTTAGGATTTTGGGGCTTGTTTTGGAATCTCAAGGACCTTTTTATTTGGAAATTTCCTCAGTGGCTGTATGTTTTGGGGATATTTTTCCTCCTAGTGAGTTTAAATGGTGGTAGTTAAAAGGAAATAAAAAAGTGTAAAAGTATTCATTGCCTATAAGGTCTATAGAGCCAATCATCGTGTTAATTATGTGTCACAGTAATGAATAATCCCACACTTCTGCCATGTGGGGAATAACCTGGGGTTTGTCAGATGGAGCTTTGTGTTTTAAATGAACACCCCCAAACAAAACTTTGCACCACTCCAATTATGTGAAGACAGACTCTGCTTCAATGCTTTCTTAAATCTTAAAGCTTTACAGCTGTGGGAACAGAAGTTTGACACACTGTTCTGCAAACACCAGAAGTCTAAGCTAAAATGTAAAACACGCATTTTGTATTGCTGATTTGCTTTGTAGTATTCCTCAATATGTTACTAGTGGTGAACATATTACATAAAAAAAAAATTTCGGAGCTGAAAAACTGTTAAGATTACAGTCTATTATTGTATAATTGTCTATTTTCGCAACTTTGGAGAGTGTTTATGTTCTCAAAATTAATTGGTGTGGAGGGTAACTGCTTTTAAAAATGTCATTGCTCTCAAAACTATGTGGTTAGAAACGTATGCCTCAGTGAATATACAATTCATTACTATTGAATGTAAAAGTTTATTGTTCATTACATGGAAAATTGCAGTTGAGGCACTTCACAGCTTCAAGAATTATTATTATCCCTGATTAAATTATGGAAAGATTTTTCATGGGTCAGTAAATGGAAATAATTTTTATTTGAAATTCATTCAGAGAAATATTTACGCAAAAGTGAAGTCAATAATTTATGGGAAAAAATCAGCAGACAATTTTAGAGAAAAGCAGCACGAACAAACCTTAAGGTAGATTTCTAGAGAATACTTATTATTGTAGCAGGGAAAATATATGTCCCCAAAACCCAGGCCCCAATATGGACTGGTTTTGTATGTCGTTAAGGAGCCTCCATTCTAGTGGAGCTTGGTGTTAAATCTTTTCCTTTATGCTAACCTGTATGCAAGATAGGTTGTGATTTCAGATGCATGCGTATGGAGGGAAGCAACAGTGCTGTTGCATCATCAGTTACACATGCAGTGGGTAATGGTGTTTGGGATTATGTGGAGTCCCATGACTGCTTATTCCTCTCTCCAGATTCAGTAGGGAGCCACTCTCCATCATCTGAGTTGCTGAGCCACTCTCCATCATGTTTGAAACGTCCTGGAGGACAGGAGAGGTGCCTGAGGACTGGAGAAAAGTCAGTGTCACTCCAATCTTCAAAAAGGGCAAGAAGGACGATCCACGGAACTACAGGCCGGTCAGCCTCACCTCCATCCCGGGAAAGGTGATGGAGCAGCTCATTCTAGAGGTCATCATCAAGCAAGTGGAAGAAAAGAAGGTTATCGGGAGTAGCCAACATGGATTCAGCAAAGGGAAATCATGCCTGACCAATCTGATAGCTTGCTAAGATGGCATGACTGGCTGGATAGATGAGGGGAGAGCAGTGAGTGTTGTCTGCCTCAACTTCAGCAAGGCTTTTGATGCTGTCTCCCATAACATCCTCCTAGCGAAGCTCAGGAAGTGTGGGCTGGATGAGTGGTCAGTGAGGTGGATGGAGAACTGGCTGAATGGCAGAACTCAGAGGGTTGTCATCAACGGTGCTGAGTCTAGTTGGAGGCCGGTAACTAGTGGTGTCCCCCAGGGGTCAGTATTCGGCCCAGTCTTATTCAACTTCTTCATCAATGACCTGGATGAAGAGCTAAAGCGTACCCTTAGCAAGTTTGCTGATGACACACAAAACTGGGGGAAGTGGTGGATACACTGGAAGGCTGTGCTGTCATTCAGCAAGACCTGAACAGGCTGGAGAGCTGGGCGCAGAGGAACCTGAGGAATTTCACCAAGGGCAAGTGCAGGGTCCTGCACCTGGGGAGGAACAACCCCATGCATCAGTACAGGCTTGGGGTGGACTTGCTGGAGACCAGCTCTGTGGAGAGGGTCCTGGATATGCTGGTGGATGACAAGTTGACCATGAGCCAGCAGTATGCCCTTGTTGCTAAGAAGGCCAATGGCATCCTGGGATGCATCAAGAAGAGTGTGGCCAGTAGGCTGAGGGAGGTTCTCCTCCCCCTCTACTCTGCCCTAGTGAGGCCCCATCTGGAGTACTGTGTCCAGTTCTGGGCTCCCCAGTTCAACAGCGATGAGGAGCTACTGGAGAGAGTCCAGTGGAGGACTACGAGGTTGGTGAGGAGACTGGACCATCTCTCCTATGAGGAGAGGCTGAGGGAGCTGGGCTTGTTCAGCCTGAAGAAGAGAAGGCTGAGAGGGGACCTAAGAAATGCTTATAAATACCTTCAGCATGGGTGTCAGGAGGATGGGGCCGGACTCTTTTCAGTGGTGCCCAGCGACAGGACAAGGGACAATGAAGCATAGGAAGTTCTGTCTGAGAAAGAACTTCTTCCCTCTGAGGGTGACGGAGCACTGGAACAGGCTGCCCAGGGAGGTTGGGGCTTCTCCTTCTCTGGAGATATTCAAGACACGTCTGGACAGGGTCCTGTGCAGCCTGCTCTAGGCGACCCTGCTTCGGCAGGAGGGTTGGACTAGATGACCCACAGAGGTCCCTTCCAACCCCTCACATTCTGTGATAGGGAGAGGAATCCTTAGTGGCTGGGTGGGTCCACACAGACCTTTGTGCTGCTAACAGCCCTGAGCCAACCCACAGCGAGGAGAAGTGCACAGGCTCAGGCAAGGTGCTCCACACTCAGCTGCTGTGTTTGGTGTCTACTTCCAGTTGTCTTCATAGTACAGGAAAGAGATCTCTCCATTTCTCAGTGTCGCCTCAGTGATCTCTGAGTTGTTCCACAACGTGGGCAAGCCTTACCCATCTCCCTGTGATAGCTGTTGGCACCTCATGGGGCCGATGGTGGGAGGCAGGACATTTGATCCTTCTGGTGACATATGATCTGTGTGCGCCTCGGTCTTAATCTGCTCTGTGTCTTCGCTCTTGGAGGACTCCTGGAACAGAAGAAAATTTTCATGCTGCTGCCTACCTCACTTCCGGGAGATGGGAAATCTGCTGCCAGCTCCTCTGTTTCAATGAATTTGCAACTTCAGCAAACTAGATATTCTTTGGGACTGCCTTTGCAGGTTGTCATATTGTCGCTTTTCAGATACAGAATCATAGAACAGAACCACAGAATTATTTAGATTGGAAAAGACCTTTCAGATCTTTGCGTCCAACCGTTGTGTCTCACTTTGAAGTAATGGTAACTCCTGAGGCCTCAGATCAGGTTGTTTTTTCTTCTTTCTTGGCCTACCTAAGCTCTTTACACTTCTGAAAATCCCTAGTTCTTCTAATGTCAGCTCCTAACACTACAACCATTCATCTTCTTGCCTTTCAGTTAAATAAAAATGTCAGCAGGTGATGATCTAGGCTTCCGTGGTGCCTTCTTATACAGGATAATGCTAAATGTATGGATCAGTGCCTGTACCCTTTTCAATAGGTGATTTATTATTTTTACACATTTTTTTTCAACAACCTGTTTTATGATGTGGAGTAGAAATTGCATGTCTAAACCCAGTTGTTGCTGCAAAATGCTTGAAAAGGTGCTCAGTCCTCTGCAGCTTGTGCCATCAAATTTAACTTTGTTAGGAAGAACTGATTTTACATACAGGTGCGTGGGGTAGATAAAGTATTCTATACCAACCCAAATAAATTAGAACTACAGTCTAGAACAACTTCTGCCCAAGGTAAGAGAGTTGGCTGGCTTTGCTGCACTGACTTAACTTTTCCTGTTCCATGAATAGGACCTGGCTTGTGTTTCTGGCGTAGGAAACAAACCTTGGCAGTTTCTTCACTACTGTTGCCCATATGAGACCAAAATAGATGTTGCTAGCCCTCTCTGTCCATTTCTTCGATCCCTAAATGACTTGTAGAACTTGTCTCTAAGTTTTCTTGAGCCGAACAGTTTTCCTGCATAAATGAACAAATGAATAACTTAAATCACTCTGGTAATGTTCTGTCACTCTCTTTCCTGTTAAATTGCTCACTGTGAGAAAATGAAAGAAGTATCAATGGAAATGTATTTAATTATGCTTTTGAATATATAGATATGGTTTTATTTTGCCTCTGTTATTCATGATTGTTGCATCCAGTCTCAGTTAAATATCGTATGAACCACAAATATGTAAATGGACAAAGTCTGTTTTATATTTACCACCTAACAGAAAGATGGTATTCACCAAATAAATACACTTGTGAGCACAAATTTTAGGAGCAAACTGTATAATTAGGGCCTTTTTGTTTATTTTGTTGTTGGTTTTTTTTTGTTTAATGTGGGTGTACCTTGGAGGAGGTATGGCACTTAGAGGCATTGTTAGCCCTTAATTTACATTCCTGCTCTGACTTACCTTCTTAAAAAACCTGTGCAATGCAGGAAGCTATGTGCCTAGGTCAGTAGATGTGAGTTAATTCTTTCCCTTTTTCCCTCTGATACTTGTCTACATAAAAGATGTTTTAAGACTCTTAAAAAAAAAAAAAAGAACACAAACCAAAACAACAAACCAAAAACCAAAAGCCCATCAGAATCATCTCAAAAATCTTGTTCATGCAGTAATCATCTGCAGAAGTCAAGCACAAAACCCTGGTAGTTTTTTCTATGCAATCTGTGGTAAAAGTATGAGACAGTTCACTAATGTAATTATCCTGACTCTGTCTTTCTGGAAAGTCTTCATGTAGTTGTGTCACATTTCTGCATTGTTCCATAGGATGTGGCTCTAATGGAAATCCATTGGTTAATTCAGCGTCTTTAAGGCGTCTTGGCAGTTTCTTTTCCCCTTACAAACATCTTGGTACATTTGCTGGTACTCTACACTTGGGCTGGCATCCTCGTGCTTAGCGGTGCAAAATTCCTTCCTGCTGTGGCCTTCCGCTTATTTGTGCGTCTTGGATAACCACTGACTCTGGAACATCCTAAATTGTCAAAACTTTCCAGAACAGCAGCACAGGGAATCATAATTATAACCATTTTCCTATTTGTGCTGGCAAATTGGCAACTTGTCATGGTCTGAATCACAGAAGTTTGAATGGAGACGAGCCTCATAAATTGCATTTTATATTTCTTTTTCCAAAACTTCTTCAAACTTAATTTTATGATACACATATATGTTAAGCATCATGACCTTTTGGCTGCTGCTCCTTGAATACGGCAGTGTTCCAGAACCTGTTCTAGAAAATTCTTTTAATATTTCCTAGAACAAAGTCAGGGTTTTGGGGTGCCAAAAGCAAAGGCAGACCCTAGATTTAGCTGGCACTGAAGCTTCCAAGGAGAAGAGACTTTTACTATCTGAGCAATCTGACAGACAAAGATAAGCCTTCTGCTTCATTTTAATTCTTAAAGCAAAATCCGTGCTATAACAGATACTGAAATTAAACTAATGTTTTAGTATCTGACTTGATGAAAACTTTAAATACACAGGTATTTAAAACATAAGAAGGATGATTTTGTAGAAAAAGAAAAAAAAAAGATCGTCTTTGTTGATGAGAGACACTTGTGATACACCCTGAAGCATTTAGAAACATCTGATAGTGAACGGTAAGGAATTAGGTATGTCCATATGGGAGTTCAGCATGCCTCTTTTGGGATGTGAAGAACTGAAATTCTCTGCAGGCCACTAAAAAAGCCTGATTGCCCAGCTTATAGATTAGGGATAATGGAAGTGTAAAATAAGTGGTGTGAGTCCTTCCTGAAGATCTGTTGCATAAAATTGGCTCTGTGTTTTATCTTTGTTTTCATAAATAAACAAAAGAAGTCATAATTTCTAGTATCTTGGAATACTTTTAAAACAGGCTTAGGTGTTAATCACACAGTAATGCTGGTGTGTTACCTCTTCCAGTCCACCAACAGGGAAAGCCTATAAATCTTACTGAACCTTTTGCTGATTTTTGATGCTTATTTATTTTACTCTTCAGCTATCTTGGAAAAGCAGTACTGCATACTGAGAAAAATGTTCTGACAGAATCTTGAATTTTTTCTTTTCTCTCACAGAGATTTGAACTGTATTCTTCTCTTCTGTGACCTTCAGTGCCTCCAGCTATGTTTCTGAAGTACAGAAGAAAAAAGGAAAGATAAAATGGGTTGCAGCATACTGACAGCAACGCTTTCTAAATCTCATTCAGTAAATTGGAAAGGTAATTTGTGCCATCCTATGGGTTTCTCGAAACTTTGTTAAATGATCATATCTGTGGAAAGATGCAGAAAAAACTTGAATTACATTTGAAACTGGATTAATGCTGATCTAGATTAATGCTCTTTGGAAATCCCTTCAAAATATCTCTCTTCTAATTACAGCTTGTTGTCTGAAAAAATTATTTTTGCAGATACGGCTAAGCCGCAAAACCACTTTCTGATTCCAACTAGTCACCAGACTGACTGTTTTACTGTTTCTGGCTGAGCACTTACCTACATCAGGATGATGCATACATACGGAATGTGAGAATATTGCAGTCTTTTGATGTAGAAACAAAGCCAGGTATGTCTACTGCGCATCTGACAGAAGACAAATTGCAACAGTCTTTTTTCTAAGCTACCATAATCGAAGATTTTGTTTTACCACCATTATAAAATCACTTATAAAATCAATCCTACCTGCTGGGGAGACTGCCTTTCAGTAAATCTCATTCTCTATTTATTTGTTATAAAAATAGAGGAAGGCAAATATTTATCCCTGTGCTTAGAAGTGCTGGTGAAAGCATTATGAAATTTGGACTAAAACAAATGTTGAAATGTTTAGTGTAACATTTACATATGATATATAGGCATTGGAACCCTAATATTTTTAATTGCACAGGTTGGTATAGGATACTTTCCGCTCTTATGGATGTTAGTTATTAGCCCAATATTTGTTTTTTAACAGTTATAGTCAATGCTTTTTTGTCTAATGTTTTAGCCTAGGTGAAACAACAGACACCACCTACATACGTAAAACTGAACACGCAGATATTTGTTTTCACATTCTTTGCTCATGTGGCCTTTATTTTGTTTCAGATGTCTTCCTGTGAAACCTGAATGATGGCATAGTGAGTTACTCTGCCATTGTATTGTCCTGAATCCTTCCTGTGGTCTGAGGACAGCAAGGCATGAAAGAGAGACAAGGCACCCTTGTGAGCTATCTGTTGCCTTTAGGAGTCATGTACCAACCCAACAAGAGCCTTCTCAGCTTGGGACTGTGTTGAAACCAGGATACTGTTATTGCTAAAGCCATGGTCTCTGGAGGGCTCTGCTTTAACTCTGAAAAATACATGTACAGTTATTTCCAGTTGGTTAATGTGGACGTTCTTTGTTTCTTCTCTGGTGACAGAAATGTCTCTATTTTTTCAGAGTGGAAATAGAGTTTGCATTTGTTTGGTCTACTGCAATGTGACAAGAGACTTGTCTATGAAAGACAACTTTATGCAGTATAGAATGGGAAATCTCAGAGTGTCACCCTGGAGCATGGAATACATTTCTACCTTCAGAGAAAGTATTATGCTGCTCTTCCGTATAGAGAGCTAGTGGAGAGAAATCCTTAATCATACACTTGATTTGTTTGTATCTAACTGGGTTCATTTTGAATCAAGGGCTCTCAGATGAATGCATAAAAGCTGTGTTGTTTGGGTCACATACTTTATTACATGATGTGTTAGCTCTGTAAGAAGCATCTATTTGTATTTTGATTATTTTTAACAAAATTTAAAGTTCTGAGACTTTGTCGCTTTCAAATACACATGTACCATTAGATCTTACTTTTTTCTTTTTTTTTAAGCCAGCATTTTAGCCTACTTTACAATTATGATATGGGAAAGATCTTACTTTTTTCTTTTTTTTTAAGCCAGCATTTTAGCCTACTTTACAATGATGATATGGGAAAAGTGTTTCACTCTGAGAGCAAATACATTAGTTACAGTAGAAAGGATAAAGTGGTAGAGTTAGACAAATTGCAGGTGTTTGTGTTACATATGTTATGTGTTATGACACAATGTTAAAATACCTAAACACTCTACTGTTGTTCCACTCCTGGTAGCACCTATGGAGCTCTGTTGTAGGTGAAATTTATTTTGCTAGTAATTTTCACTGCTTTTCACAGATCTAGATGGCTACTTTCTGTGATTTGGTAGCTGTCTGTATATATATATTTTTAATTTCTGAGTAACACCTTTTACATTCATAATTTGTGTTCATGAGTTGAATCTGAATTTAGAAATGAGTGTTGTGAAACATAAAGTGGTACAGTTGGGTTTTTGTATACCAGTTTCCTTTATTTAGTCTTAAAACTCATAAAGGCAAGTGCTTGGAATCTTCCTACTTATGAAATATTTATTGATATGAAATTACTGCAACAATTGAGTGGACAGTAGATGCAGCTTAGTATCTCGGAAATGTTCAGCATAACTGAATTATTCTTTATATGTAAAGTCAGTTACATACTTGATTTGTCTTGGGAATCAAGGCGGTGAGTGAACATTTCCCTTTCTTAGAATCTTCTACCAACTTACTACCCTCCTTTCATTTACGACCACTGTTCTTAAAAATAGTGGCCTAGGGGATACAAATTCTAGGAGGGAAGCAAGTTTGAAGAACAAAATACTTCCCCCCTGCAAATGATTAATCACTGCTGTCATTAATCACCTGGGTCGCAATCAGGGATTGCGATCTATTGTCAATTTCTGCATGTTAAAGCAGTTACTGCAATTGATGGCGTGCTGTATTTAGAATAGAATCCAAAAGAATTTTTTACCATTCATCTATTTACGTCTGTTTTAAATTATCCCATGAAATCTAACAGAGGATTGGCAATGTCTTGTCTGAAATCGTAAAGGGCTTTTATAAGAGTCGCACACAGGGCGTTTGTGTCCCATCGCTTATGCACAACTGAAGGTTGATTTACCTGTTAAGGGGCACACAAAAGTTGGTTTGGAGACTACATTTACAGTGGTATCCCAACAGACAGTTGATTATAATGTTTTCATCAGCCAACAGTTGAAGTGAGGACATCTTTTCTGGACCAAGGGGGTGCCTAGCCATTACCTACCAATGGGTACAGCCTGTAACTTTCATAACTGGCTCCACACGCCAAGGCAAGTGAGTAAGGCCCTAGTTATTTGCCTGTTAATATTTACCCTAATTATCTTTTTCACATCCAAAGCAGTTAATTTCAACCACAGGTGTCAGCCAGCATCAAAACCAAAGGGTTACCAGGTTGGACCTGCCATGAGAGGCTTATTAGATATATTTGTCATCTTTTTTTGTTCTGCTATGCCATCTGGACATGCCAATGAGGAATTCTCTTTGAATCCAGAGTGGCATCCCAGGGCAGAAATAAGGAAGCGTAACCATAAGCTTCACCTTTCTGAGAGATGGAAAGCGTGACCAAATCTTTACTGATTACTGAATCTCTTCTGACTCTATCCACCAGAACAGGCATCTGAGCTCTGAACATGTTTCAGTGGAGGAATCAAAGACTTGAAGCTTGGTAGGCTCTCATCTAAGGACCTGGACTTTCTGGCTATTCTAGGTGAAAGGGAGCGGAGAAAAGCTCCAGTTTGAATCTCCTATATGTATCATTCAGTACGTTTGGAAAAGGCTAACTCTGTAGCCCACTGTACAGATCACCACTCTAGAGTGTGAGTGGCCGAAGTTCAGTTCCCTTCTCTGAGGTACACAGCAAAAAAGGAAAGGTTTTGCTCTACCATTGCCCCTGTGGTGTTGTATTGGGAGGCATATTGAGGGTCTTGGATTTATCCTGGTACAGAATAACAGTCTTCAGATGTTTAAAAGTCTCACGAGGCACGCAAATTACATCTTGCCCAGCTTTAACTCGAAAGGTCAGAGAGATGAATCTGTATTTTCATTTCTGAATGATCACAGACAAAATGGTGAATACACATTGCAGATCAGCTGACACATACCTATTTCTGCATGTGTTGGTGCAAATAATTACATGTTTTCAGATTTGCAGTTTTTACTCCTCTGCTTCTATAAATCACAGCATATAAAGATAAGTCTGGTTATCATCTGCATGAAAAATACTTCAGTCTACTATATCTGTAGTGTGTGTCTATTAATACATACTTGTGTGTGTATTTATACAAAGTACAAATACAAATTTGTGCTTATATTCCAATCTGCCATCTAAGTAACATTTTTTAATATTTTTTTAAGCAAATAAATACATACTTCTTTAGATTCCTTTTTAAATCTACTCAAAATGGTCTACAGTTTTGATTCATCCACCCTTTTTTCAGGGTGTTTTGTTAGAACAAAAATTTAAATTTTTAGTTTTAGATTTATGTAATATAAGAAAATAGCAGGTTCCTCTTTAAATTTTCTGTGTTTGGAAGTAGGAATAATGTTCCTTATGCTATCCATGCTGTTGCCAGAGGTGTGGGAAACTGTTCCTCATTTTTCTGGGCAGAGGAAGACATGACCTTACCCTCTTCTTCTTTTGACATCTACAAACATAGGAGACATGGTGCTGTAAAAGTTTCTTTTTTGGGAGGGTTAAATTTTGATTCGGTTCCCAAAACTCAGGAGGTTCATTGTTTGAGTCAGCTGTAGCATTTGAGTTTGTCAACATCTACACGGTTTTTAAGCTCCTTTTTATGTAGAAATTATGATTCTGTTTAGCTCACAATTGTTTAATAATGTAAGATGTTAGTTGCAAAGATAACTAGGATAACATTTCAAAACCTATTGTTTTTCATAGTTTCAGAACATAAGACCAGCAGTGATGAGAGGACTCAGAACAGTCTTACAGTGTGGAAACTCCCAACAGTGTAGAATTGCTCACTAAGGTCTTTAAATATGATCTATTTGGATGAAGACTAGAACCTCTTCAGAATTTTAGTGTCCATTTTCTTAAATGTGCAAGGGCTGACGCAGTCTTTCTTCAGCAAGCCCCAATCTCATTTTTTTAATTTCAGATTCTATCACCACCCCTCCAGCTCCCAGGGACCATGCATCGTTCATATTTTCTTATGCACAAGAACTTCCATAAAGTCCCTAGGCACTCTTGACCTTGAAATTCTCACCTTTTGGGATTCTGCTATTTTAACATACCCTTCTTGAATAGCATTTTCTGGGAATACTGAACTTCATCTTGCAGGAAGTTCCCCAGGGTTACATAGTAGCAGGTTCTGTGACAACTGAATATGTAGATCAGGGAACTATGTTAAGAGGAGAGAAAAGAAGAGAAGGCATATGTTTGGGAAAAGAGAGGAGGTTCTCTTTATGTGAATAAGAAGTAACTTTTTACTTTTTTTGGGGTTCAAGCAGAGGTTGCAGTGTAGGTAGATTCCTAAATTCTTTTAAGAACTGATTTTCCTAGATCTGGAGATGCTTATTTTATGGCTTCAACTCCAAAATTTTTCTAGCCAGATTCCATTTATTATCAGCACATTTTGAAGCTTCAAGTAATACTGTGCAGGTTTTATTTCTCACTTTCTATTAATGAATTCTGTAGAGTTATAAGCTTTTTCATTCTCAGTTTTCCAAAACTGCCAACAGATATTTTGCCAACAGTGAAGATGATTAAAGGTTTCTGAAGAAGTAGGCTGCTGCTGGAAATCTGAAAGGGATCTCACTACATTGCCAAAAATTTTTGGAAAATATTATGGACCCCTTCTTACTGGAAATGTGTATAGCCCCTGCTTGAAGAAATCTTCCATAATAGAGCTTTTTCATTGCACTTCTGTGTGTTTTTTTCCTGTACTAGACAGAATAGGCAAGTGAAATTCCTACAGGTAAGATGAAAAGAAGGTGAAGAAGTATGAGCTTGGGCATTGATCTTGGCAAAGTGTTGGATGTCATCTGCAAATATGCTGAAAATATCATAAAAACCACTGAATGTATTGCCACAGGTTCTCTTTCTGTGATGCTAGTTGGTCCCCAGTTAGTATTTGGAATACTGCTCTTGAGCATTTCCATCTGGTTAGGAGCTTTCAACATCCTTTTTTTTATAATGCAGACTTAATCATTATAATTCATTTACTTGTCACCTTGAAACTAAATTAATGTAATGTACTCTGCTTGGTGTATGAAGTATTGTTTGATTCATATTCCTCATCAACATGTCTACTGAGCTGCAACTGAAAAGTTCAAAAGTTACACTCATGTATGAATAAGCAAAATGGTTAGTATATTTTCAAACAGTATGTTTTGATGACAGAATATCTGTGCTTCAGTTTATTGAAAGGAATTAGTGCAGTTTTGAATGGGTTCTGTGAAGTAGTGACTGGCGTTATGAGGAGTTGGATTTAACCCAGCAGATAGTTTCCTGTGCTAGATTTGTCTCTTAAGTGTTGGGCACCATACAGATATACCCCCCATTTATCTGGATTGAAATATTCAGATATGTTCTCTTTGCCTGCTTGCTTAAGGCAATAGAAATGTCTTCATCAGTATCCAAAAGTTTAGAACCTTTAATGACCTCTTTTTCTTGCTTTCTACAGAATGTTTTAGAATTTCATATTTTTAAAAACTTTTCCAATCTTTTTCACATCAGTGGTAGAAAAATGTAGCCACAAGCCTGTGATCTTCATCTGGTCATTGGGGATGTGGAATTATCAAGCTGCAAAGCCAGATGATGATTTGCTGATATTTTTCTGAACATTTGTTCCCTTGAAGGGCCAATTTCAATTATTACCTTCTGCCACTGAAGCTCAGAAGATGACAGGAAAAATACAAGAACATTTTTCTTGAATAAAGGTGTGTTTTCAAATGATACTACCCAAGCGTTGTATAAAAAAAGATTATCTATGTTCTTTTTTCCTTTAGGTTTGATCCTCCTCTGATTGGAAGTCAAAGTTATTGCTTGTAACTCTGAGATGATATCTGAAATTTTTATGCATCTTGAAGTATCTTTTCATTTTCATTTTTCATTATACTTGAGAATGACCTATAGCAGTCAGCATATAAAAGCTTTCTTGCCCTTACTTCTATGATTGTCTAACAAAACACTGAACATCTGAAAGTGTCTTGAAAATATTCGGAGAGATTGTTCTTTTGTTATTAAGATTTTACTGACGTTCAGTTAATACTCCTTAAGGACATATTTTAATCATATTTTCTATTCAAGTGGCTTACAGAACTATGCTGAAACAATTATCCAACGTTACAAGATGATGAAGAGGAGTTTAAAAATACTGCAGTGCAAGCCACGTAAGCAGTTAAATGCTCTCCTCTCCCTCTCCCTCTCCCTCTCCCTCTCCCTCTCCCTCTCCCTCTCCTCTCAGTTAAAGACA
>Ga0065711_1030010_pt1 | contig 34086 bp, 16 predicted proteins | sample Hoacrofraction12_FD_59098 | JGI IMG/M metagenome (GOLD analysis project Ga0065711, IMG submission 59098) | Hoatzin crop microbial communities from Cojedes, Venezuela - Epithelial fraction 12 v2 (version 2) | ecosystem: Host-associated > Birds > Digestive system > Esophagus > Crop | place...
GTCTGCTTCTCTGGAGATATTCAAGACCCGCCTGGACAAGGTCCTGTGTAGCCTGCTGTAGGTGACCCTGCTTCGGCAGGAGGGTTGGACTAGATGACCCACAGAGGTCCCTTCCAACCCCTACTATCCTGTGATTCTGTGATTCAGAAAGAGTAAAACACTGATGAAGGAAAATCCATGGATAAGAAAAAATTTTCTTGCAGTACTGTTGGATACCAATATGGAAAGCTGGTTTATATCCATTTTTCCAACGAGAATCCACATCAGTCTTTAGGCTTGTTTATGCAGCACCTCACACACAAATATACATACAAATGCAAAACAACATCATGTTTACATACAGACTGTGGCGTGTTACTTAGTCCACAGGGTTGTAGTTGTGATGACAAGTAAACAGTGATGAATGATGCTCAGTCTTGATATAGCAGCTGACATGATTTCGTATGAAATGGTGTTTGACCTTAAAATGGTGTTAAGCACTTTGGTATCAAGGCAAAAAAATTACAAAAAACACTCATGGATAATGGGCAAAAATATGAAATGCAAAGAAATGTCCTGCTGAGTGCTGAAATAGTAAAATAATGTAGGAGGAGGAAAATATTACTTTGGCTAAAACAGAAAGACAGATTTTCTAGAGTTTTTTGACAAAACTAATAAAGAACAAAACAAAACAAAACCTCTCCAAAACTTGAAACCTCTGCTTCGCCCCAAAAATGCCCAGTCAATTTTCAAATGAAAAACGGTATTTTGAAATAGAAAAAATTTACAGTATGTCTGAAGAACATTGTGGATTTACAGAAATAAACATTTGAAACAAGGTGACATTTTACATTTTTCAAGTATTTCCCATCGCTGTTTTAGCCACCCCGATTAGCCAGTTCCTCAGTAGATCCATTAAGACTCTGAACTCCCCAGAAACTCATCTTTCAGAGACAGATTTATTTTTCACTGAATCACCAAAGTCTGCTGTTGAATCTGGATCCCATCTGAAGACCTCATCATTGTGAATCTGATGTTGTAACACTGCAATATGCTTTTTATCTTCCTTCATTCAGTAGGAAGGGAGAGCTGGAGCCAAAAAATGTATGTATTTTAGTTAAAAATAAACTGTTGTATAGATAACATAGAGCAGTGATCTGGTTTTATTTTGCATTTTATCCTGCTTGTTGTTAGGAATGATTTAACTAGCTTATTGATAGCGGATTATTAGCTGTTTCTTCCAAACATAGCTTTGTATGTCTTACCAACTTGGCAACATATATATTACATTAACCTTGAGAGGATGTCATTACACAAATTGACTTAATACTAGATCATACAATGCATTGACTACTTCAATGTATAAAGACAATCCCAAGGACTGGATTTTCAGTGAGAACAGTCACAATTAAAATTTGGAATTTTTTCTTCCCATTATCATGTTTTAATAGTCACTGAATGCTATACTTCAAAAAATAATAATTTCTTAGAATAAATATAAATTATACATCAAACTACTACCTAGATATTTATAAATTCTGATGACAGCAATACAAGTTGTTTGCAGTGTTTAGATAAATTGCTGTAAATGTGGCGAAGCATGTTAAGCCAAACAATAATTCATGACTGCACACAAGCAGACCAAAACATATACATTTATTTTCCATTCAGTCTTTGGAGGGAATAAGTAGAATCTTCTCACTTAACCTCTGCACTTCTTGCCTGTAAGCTTTATTTCAATGAATAAAAGTTGCCCTTCAGATCGAAGGGAGTAGGAGTTTTCTTATTCCCTGCTAATTCTTTACAACCTTACTAAATATCAGCAAAAAAGTCATTCAGCAAGAAGGGCCATTTAAATCTAAAGTGAAACAATAAAGAAGTGAATAATAAAGAAAAAGGTTACTGTAAATAAACAGTAGGATAAAAATGTAGATGGCAGGTACTTTCCTGCTATGAAGAATGAAGAAAAATATTTTGTTATTCTTTTGCTCACATATATGAATATACACACTGTACAAAAGTCACACAAATACATATGTGTCAGTATTCATATCTATAATATTAATTTATGCATACACTTCAGCCAAGTCATAAATTTAGAGCCACAATCTTTTGAAATGCACTTCTGTATAAAATCTGTCTATGTGGAAATCATTCTAACCTACAAATAATGATTAAGATATTTTTGTCATGAAAATGGAAAAAAAATGTTCTTGAGCTGGTTCAAGATAATACTATAGGTGGTCAGCAGATAGCTTGTGGGTTGGAGTGGATTGTCTGTCTTGCCCTGAAGAGAAGTGGGTAGCATGCTGTAACCTAAATGATCTGTCTCTGCTACACATTTTGGTGCTGTAAAGGTGTTGAAGATGGATCAGGCTGTCTGTGAAGGCCACTGGAGGACAGACAGAAAACAGCGAGTGGATGCATGGAGCACTAGTGTCCATGGGAACGGCAAGGTGCTGGGCTGTGGGTGTTGAGGTCTCAGCTTCTGGATGGTGGGGCAGGAAATAAATTTGTGGAAAACCCTCTGAGTCTTTTCCCTACATCCTTCTCATAAATGATACTGTTTATTCCACCCCTTTGTTGACAACTCCTGACTCCCTTCCTCTCTCTACCACCCAATTACACTGCAAAACTCAGTTCTTTAGTGTGATACTGGATGTATCTCTTCTAGTGCAAAGTGATATCACTCTGAAAGTCAAATCTTGGTTGTTCTGAAATCAGTTGCAAGTCTCACATGGTCTACACAGAGGCTGAATTTCACCCTGCAGACTACACTGAGTCTAACTCCTCCACATGAGCTGTAACTGTAGGCAAATTATAGTCTTGTCTTCTAGGCTTTCTTGCTTATCAGATAAATATAAGGGTAGCATACATTATATGTCCATTATACTTTTCCTTTTTTATTACCAGTTTAGATGCGTATTGAGAACATAGTTGTAACTCGTTATAGTATTTTAAGCATGTGTTTAAACTTAAGTCAGAGTGAAATCGATTCTCAAAAGTTTTGCTGAACTGAAATCAACATCTGTGAACACAATATCATGATTGTTTCTGCTTTTGGATCCAACTTGGCATGCACAAGATTGGAGAGGACCAGATTTTGACTGTACCATTACATTTCCCTCCTTTTAGAGAAAAATTATTTTCCTGAGGTCTTAATGCAGAAGTGAACTAAGACTGTATTTCCAGACAAAATTAATCAAAATTGATGGTAATCATATTTGGCAGAATTTGGCTTGAAATGAAAATCTGGACAGTTGGATAGGAGATTAATATATAGATGAATTTGTAGTCTGATTTTTCTTCTGCCATTCATCTAAAATCAATAACACACAAGGCTTGTCTGCAACTGGAAGTATTTGGGAAGGAAGCAAGAACATGAATATTGGAACAGTGTGATTGTTATCTGTTTTATTTCTTGCATGGGCATCCTTATTTATGTTCCTATGTATAGTTTATCTGAATTCTTCCCGAAAAGGAGAATAAGAGAATTTGCCTACAGACGTCATCTGGTGTTGAACTGCTATTACAGAATAGCCATTCTAGTCTGTTTTGCTTTGCATAAAAGATAATCTCAGTTTTTCTATATTGGAATAAAAATGGTTTTATTTCACATTTGCTTTGTTGACTGAGCTTTCTGTGCAGAGTTGTGGGATGTTATCTATGTGAATCTACAACTGTGAAATGTTCAGGAAAGTTTGAGACTAGGAAATGTGTGTCTTTTATCCTCTGAATATGATTAATGATGCTTTGTGTTTTGCAAGACATTATTAAAAACAGAAGCCTATGACTTCATTGTCTCTGACAATGACTTTGAACATGGGGTCAGTTATTCCACTTTTACATTTCTTTGCAAGATTAAAAGAAAGTAAAAACAATTGCATTGGGAGGGGGGAAACTTTACACAGATGTGACAAAGCGGGATACACACAAGTTTTCAATATGCTTCTTCCAATGAAAATCCACCTCATTCATATGATACTGCTGGTAAGCAAACACTAGTGACAGGCAAATCTAGCCATCAGGAAAACACACTGGGTTCAGGATTATCTCAAGTACCACATGCTAGAATCGTTGAAAACTTTAAGGAAAAATCTTGGAGTTTGACTGGGGAAATTACAAGTAACAGATGTAATTTCTTATTTGCATTCCTGGACATTCAGTGATTGACAAGAAAATTATCATTATGCAGAACTGAGACAAAATGTGCAACAGCGAGAATTTATATGACAATATTAGTGGGCTATTAAACAACAGTACTTTTTTATTTTCACACAAAATACACTACTTTCACAAGCTGAATATGCTATACATTTATACAGTTTATATGCTATATTGTTTAAAGTGCTGGAAATATTCCTTTAATATCTAAACAGGAAATTATTTGCTCTCTTTGAGTTATTCTTTTCATCTGTGAAGCATTATTATATTCAATTTCTGCAGTGTGTTATTTTTTTTACTGATATGTTCACCTTTTGTGAACGTCAACAACATTCCCACTGTACTAAAAGCCCAAAGGGGGAACTGAGAGCCTCACAGACATTAATTGTAAAATTCAAAATTATTTCAGCAACCTTGAGGTTCTGCTAAGTGAAGCTGGGAATATGTTTGCAATAAAATCACCATCGCTTTGCCCATTGACAGAGGAATGAGTATTATCTAACACTGGCAGTTTTCTGCCTTCAGAACACTCATTCAGAGAAGACACTAGAAAATCCTGGTGCTTTGTCAGCCAGTTGTGTTTTTCACCGTCTAACCAACTTGGTTGTAAATATTGATCTGTCCAATGAACCTTGTCTGTAACATGCTTGAATAAATAGAAGACTCTATTACACAGTAATAAATTAATCTTGTGTATTATGAAGGTCCCTTTTCTGAGTTCTTCTTCTCTGAACTTTTAGTGTTTCACTGGCCTTAAATGATACTGCAAACAGGCAACACTTTAAAATAAGCATTACTCAGTATATGGTCAATGAAGGGGCGGAAGAGTGAGTTAATATTACTTTTGAGGCTCTTCTGCCTTAAACAGAAGACTTTTCCTGAACTGTCTGATGTCACACAAATCTAAAATGTCTCCTGCAATTTGATCTATTTTTCCATTTTCTACCCATCTAATGATTTCAAGAAAGGTTTCATATCCCCTCCATTGGTGGCTCAACAATCAGATAGGATTTATTATTAAACACTTTGTACTAACATTGAAAGAGTTTGTGCTAACACTGAAGTTTAAATGAGATGATCTCCAGAGGTAAGTCTTCAAAATCTAGCAAAACATGCAGACTAGCAGGACCCTTTTTGCTTCTCTGCAGTCAAATAACAAAGAATTGACTATTATTTGCAAGGATGGTTTTACCAGCTGGACTTCTGGAAAATGGAAATATGGTTTGGTGAAAATACTCACATTTTCAGAATTTATGGCCTGTCTGACACAAGAATAAAAGCCAAACTGTTTAGAAAAACAAGAAAGCAAGTTTCACTGTGTTTCACTTCACACTGGAATGTGTTATTTTCACCATGAGCTACCTCTGCCTATATGTCCTTTGCATCCTCTGCTGGCACCTGGTGGCCTGTCAGATCTTGTTAGACTGGCATTGGCTCCCTGATGCTGGCACAATACATATCAGACTCCTAGTTACTCACTACTGACTAGCAGCTAGGTATTTTCGTCAGATTTTTTGTTGTTAAGAGTACGCTTAAACTTAGTATGAGTTTTCAAACGGGGCAATATCTGACAAGAATCACATAAATGATCTGGCACGGTCTTTACTGCAACCTTCAGCTGCAGGATTCCAAAGCCAGGGTACCTGGAAATCCAGAATCATTGTTGCCTGTTTATAGCTCTGGTCAGACACTAGAAAGTAGCTGGGATCCCTGAGATGAAACTCTTGATTCCTCTTAGCTATATGTTCATGCCTTGAGAGTTAGAGAGCTTAAGAAACTACTATATGTGGCTATACATGCAGTTACTATATTTATATCTCTGAGGAAGCCTGCACAGCTGGAAGCTTGGGAGATCAGCTTCAGAGAAGGCAAGCAAGAAAGCAAAGAATCAGGACAGTTTTGAGACTTCCTTAGGTTCCCTCATGAATTTATCAAAGCAGAAATGTTTTAAATTCCAATATAAATATCCTTTGTCATTGTTCTCACAGACTACAAAAAATTCAGTTCAATGAAAATTTAGGGTTGGTTCCTGCAACATGAATCATGCTGTGGGGTCCCTACCAGCCTCAGGACTTCACCATAACTTAGGTGCAGCACTGCTTTCTTGCACTGCTGCTGCAAGACTAGATAATAGGTAGGTTTTGATCGGTCCTGATACATTTTTCAAACAATCTTTCTGTCAATACAGAGATGTCTGAAAAAAACCCAAAAGAATATTTTGCCCTGACATATATATATTTTGCTAAAGATAAAGGTAAAAATCAATGGTTGCTCTTGAAGTGTTGCTTTACTAATACTTTTACTTGGATAAATAACAATTTTTCTATTATAAACAGCGATTTTATTATCTAGTCAAAAATATGTGGCAGCATATGTCATATTGGCATGCTTTTATATATGTAGATATGTTTTTTATATACACAAACATATATAAGTATGTAAAGTATATAAAATGCACATACATGTGCATAAAATAACATTTTCTTGAAAGTCTAACTGAGCTGTGTCATTGTTATCCACAGATGGATTCTGCACTTACTTAACAGTAGTATAAATCTGAAGAAGACTATTATTCCACACAGTAATGGAGCTGATCTACTTTTAGTTTAACCAAGAGCAGGCTCCTGTGCATTCTCCCTGATTTCTCTTCATAATCAGTTACAGAGAATTACTGTTCTAAAGTTACATACACCTCACTGGTTACCAGGCCACAACTTGACCTTAAATTTGTATGAAAAATTAAGTGGAAGGCAGACGATTGAGCTGTGGTTTCTTTCAGTTTCATATCATTGCCCTTGCATCTGGCTGAGGGGGGGGGGAAGCAGCTGCCCGATGCCATAATGTCACTTTTAAGTTTTACACTGAAAAAGCACTAAGCAGGGCTTAGTCAGAGTCATTTTTCAGCCAATTCTTCTTCCTGGAAATGTGATGATGTGAAGACAGACAGAACTGAGGGAAGAAACAGTCCAAAAACCATCTCCCTCACTCTATTATTACGAATCACCCCTGTTATAGAAGGAAAACTACACATACTCAGCATGCTTCAAAGAAGGAAAATGATGTGACAAAGCCATGAAGTTAAATTAAACAGATCTGATCTACACAACCAATTTTATGTCTGCATATTTTTCCCTTTAATTAAAAAGTAGCTTAAGACTGTTCTTACGGTATGTGGTATCAAATTAATATAGTAAATCAGAATGTAGTTAAGCAGCACATTTGTCCAGAAGAACTTCACAGCATGAGTTTGGTTGATCGAGTTAATTGAATTAGGAGTTTCATTTTGTAGGGCAAAGGTAAAGCTAGCTTATAAATAATGTGCACTGTGAATTCAAGTTTGTACAGTGTTTTAAATACATATCTTAACAATCCTTACTTCAGGAATATAAAATATTTACATTTCAGTAAGTACATTTTAAGGTTAGCTAGTTACTCATACTAGCATGCATAGGTTCCAGAATTAGACAGCAAGTGACTTTCAGAATGAGACTTCTTGAATCTCTGTTCATATTTTTCCTTCTCTTTTGTAACAAGCAAATTTTATACATCAGAAATAATACAGCAAAGTTATTAAATTACACATTTCCTCTATGCCCTTGGTGAGGCAGATTTCAAACAAGTCATGTGGTAGTTATAGAAATGTGGGCAATTAACAGGGGACAAAATATTCACTGCTGCATTGCTGATGACTTAAAAAAATCCTTTGCTGTTCATGGAGGAGCTTGGTGGGAGACTAACTATTTCAGCCCAAAGCCACTTTTCAGGAATGATGAATTACCAGTAGGGCAAAACTACAGCAAAGTGGTAGGGATTTGGGATGCTGTTAATTGATTTGGCAATGTGGTTTACATAGAAACCCTATTCGGAAACAAAGAATAGCTTTTCCATTCCTTTATCAGCTTTGAGGAAAGATATTGTTCTTGTTGTCTCTGTTTCTCCTTCCTTGGGACCAGACTGCAGACTAAAGAAAAAAAGGAAGGCAGGATTATTTCCTTCACATACACAAAAATCACCAAAAAGCATTGTGGCCTCCTAAAGAAGAGTGTGTTAGTGGCTGTGAACATATAGCAATGGTGAAGTGTACGCTCTGACAACCTTCAGGTACTCTGTACCTGAGTTAGTAATATTAATCTTCCCACTAATTAATAGACTAAAACCAAAACTTCTAAGACAGAGTTTGCCTGACCTATTTTAGAATTCATCCCTACTTTATGATGGAATGAATCTGGCCTAGGTGTTCCAGGCTGTCTCCACTGATTTGCATGATTAAAATAGATCTAGATTACATGAATCAAGCTCCTAGACTTATGGCTTAACATAGGTTATGAGGAGGCAGCAGATAATTTGCCAGCAGCTCTTTTCATATCATTGTTATTGATGTCTCTGCTCATATTATAGTTTAAGACTGAAAAATTTGAAGAAAAATGCTTTTGCAAGCCTTATTCTCCATGGTTTTCTACCATCCCAATGAATTGACTTCAGTAAGGTCATCTTGATCTTCAGTGGGTGAAAAAGAAATTAGGTCCATTGTTTCTGCTGACTGCTATCCAACTTCTAATGAATCTCTGGACAAAAGATATCTTTGTTAAAATGTCAGCACTCTTTTCCTTCAACTATGATGCAAGAGTTCACAATGCACTTTTCTGATCTTTCCTTTTCATCCCCTCAAGCAAAATTAGGATACATCTACCCAACAGAGGACAGGTTAGCTTTAAAAGAACTGGGCTGAGAAGATGAGCTGTGATCTAACAGAGCTGTAAAGATACAGAACTGTTCGCAACTTTTGAATACCTTATATAGAACAGGGAAATGTTGTATTCCAATTCTTTTAAACTACTAAGGACAAGCAAACACTAACATGCTGCCACCGCCAAACTCACATTGCAGCCTAGGTCATGTGCAGTTATTACCTTAGCTATGACCTGACCCAAATCGATTGAAGGATTTACTGTCTCTGGTTGTGCTATAGCTCCGCAGGCTTTTCCCAGTAAAATTCTAACTAGGTTTTTTTCACAGCTATTATCTGGTTCACTGACTTTCAAAACACTGTTGACCTTCAGACTTTCTCACGTATCAGCTTGTACAACATTTAACTGATCTCACTGAAAACAATGCAAATGATGTGCTCTATGGATTCATGTGCCAGCACTGGACCACTGACAGTGACCTCAGAGATCACCCACAGTCCATGGATCACAGTGCAGAACCAGCGATTTGTACCTTTTTGATCCCTTGTTCACTCAGGGCAACCAAGCATCGTCCTATGACCTACTTTAGCTGTTAATACACAAATAATTAAGAAGGCTTAAAGTAAAAACACTAAAGCAACAAAACTTACTGTTTCAATAAACATCCACATTCCTTTCCAATGTATGTGTTACTGAAATTTGAAGAATAGAAAAGGAGATAACATGTGGCTTTGATTAAAAACCGTATTTGTTGTTTTTTATAGTTTGGGTGTGAAAAGACCTACTAATCAATAAGTTCCAGAGCAGTGGTACGTTATTAAAGTCATTCAGATGCAGAAAAAAGTCTGGGGATACTAATCATCACCGGGAAAGAGATCATATTTATTTCCTTGAAAAACAATTTTTAACGTTATGGTTTTGTTTTTTGTTAGTGTGCTTGTCAATTAGAGATTCAAATTAATTTCAGCTGATGCCAGGAAAAGAACATGTTCGGCATTGTTGGCTAATACATATGTGTGGAATACCATTGCTGTATTAAACTGTGAAATTACTACTCACTCATATGGAATAATAAAAAATATATTATGGATAGGGTCTCTATGCAATTTCTAACTCTAAATGATAGCTATGTTTTATACTGTAGGCAGTAATATTCCTTCTAGATGCATACCATATAGCACTTTAGTTTGGAAAGAGGGAATAATCTACCCAGAGTCAAAACCATATGCTATTGCTAAGGCCATGTGGAATTTGCAAGCAGACTTTTAGTACAGTTATTCCTACTTAACAGCATTATGGTGGAGAATGCAGCAGTGGATGTCAGTATTTACAGTACTATAATCTAATGAAATCCCTCTGGAAGGTCTATCAAGTATTATTTTAGAGATTAAATTCTAATTTTTTATTACTGTTTGGTCTAGTGAGAAAGTAAATACCTTTCAGAGAAGAGATAGAGACTTTAATTACTTGTAATCATCTAGCTATGTATCTAGAAAGAGTCACAGTACTGATTTATTTAAAAACAATAGAAAAAAAAATTATCTTTACCTGGGGAAAGAGACCTGTGGAAACACAATTTAAGGAAGGTTTTAACAGCCACGGTAAACTCAATATCCTATATTATCCTATATTATAAAGAAGTCTGAGTAAGTTTTTGCTAATTATTTAAATATTATTTACTTTGCATTTCCCTTAATGTAAAGGATGAAATGAAGTATTGTATAAATATATTTTATCATTCAGGACACACAAATCACTAAAATTACAATATTATTTCTACAGTTTTGCTGGCAAGATATGGAACAATACAGTATAAATTGTTTATCATTTTATAAGTCTCAATGAAAATAATATTTAATAAAATATACATACTTCAGGAATGAACATTTATGTATTCCAACTCCACTCAATATATCCTTTCCTGTCTAGTTAAATGTCACAAATAATGCCAACTTTCCAAACACAGTAATCTTTTCATTAGTCAGTGAATCCTGAGCTGAAAAGGAAGCAGTCATTCAGCTTCAAATACAGCCCAACAGCTCTAAGTAAGTGGAAGCTACTCTTGATAGATGCAATTTTCTCTATGCTGTGGTAAAAAAAAAAACAAACAACAAACCAAAACAGATCTTTCTGTGGAATTAAAAATTATTTTATCCAGTAGGGCTCTGCTGAAAACATGGATATGTTCTATTGAAATTTCTTACCAGTTGTGAAAGTATTTTAAAACTCCCCTTCCTTAAGGATTTGTACTGTTGGATTTTTTCTTTTTTTTTTTCCTGTATTTATTTATAAATGATATAATTCTATATACATGGAGTATAATTTGTTGGTACTTACAGGACAGAACAAAACTCACAGAAATGCTTATATCCTTCTGCTGTATTTCCTAAGATTTTTACTTCAGGTCATTACATTCCTTCATTTTGTTAGTGATAGTTAGAATCCCCTAAAGCTGAAGCACCAAGGCACAGACGCTAAAAATGGTACATGTGATAATGTGAAGTCTCTACTGGTATTTTATGTCATGTAGAGCTGCTCTGTGAGAGGTTAGATGACAGCATATATATATGTGTATATATATATATATATATAAAAATATAAAACAAAAAAACCTTCAAAAAATCCATCATAAGCCAGTCTGTGCTTGACTTTCTATAACTTGAATTATATCAGTGGTTAGTCATCAATGGGAAATTTTAGTGAACAGAAGGCTGTTTCAAGATATAATAATAATAATAATAATAATAATAATAACAACAATAATAAAGAAAAAATTATGTGAATATCAATGGAAAGTGTCTTATTTTGAGTTTGGTAACTAAATATGACAAATGTATCTCAAGTGTGTAGTTCTGAAGTTAGTCTAGACATTTTTGTTTCTAGCATTTACTTAGTTATAGTGTCAAACATTTTGATTTCTGGATATTATTCAGTTAGTATTAGGTTTTATTTTGGTTTTGAATTTAAAGTAAGCAATAGTTTCTTACTAACAGTTCCAAGCTTTCCTTGAAATGCAATCCCTTTAAAAAGTCTTTGTTAATATCAGGAAACACTGTGAAGCAGAACCTCAAGTAATTAATAAAATTCTTAGGATTAAGCAGCAAAAAAAATGTTTTAGAGCATGGAGGATAATAGGTGCAAGAATACCGAATAAATTAAGGCACCTTATGATACAGAGCAAAAAAAAGTTCAGAATTTATTTTGAGAAACATTTTACTGTACAAATTCTTATCCTGACCCTATGGACGTGCTGTCATCTTACATGTGGAATCTTTTCCCTACAATTCCATTCAGTAACAGGATTTGAGATCCACTCACATCATTAAGTAGCCCACTTGTTTTTTTTTAATTTTCCCCAAGAAGCATAGGTAAAAGGATTTATGTCTCCTTCTGGATTTTTTCTGTAGATCTCTTTTTCCTGGAAGCCCACTTATTAAAGTTAAATCAAAACAAAAGTTGTGTGCGTGTCTGTCTATTATTAACTTTAGGTTAGAAAAAAATTCAGTGATCTATTCAGATGTAAATCTGAGGCCTAGCTTAATGGACTGAAATGTTTCTTTAAACACACTTATTGAAAAGATTATTTTAAAAAATTATTCTGTCCCACAATAGAGATTAAACCATATATCTGAATAGTCTGGGTGTCCTGTGGAGCAGTTTGTGAACTAGTTAGTGGTGACTGACAGGACTACCCAGTGTGTCCGTGTGTCTCTTGTTTTGGTTTATCAGATAACTGGCGAAATGTAACACTGATGGTGTCAGCTTCCTGTTTGCAGTATTGTTGGATAAACAAAAACTGCATAGGATTGTTTGGGAGTTTTCACCCATTTGAATTCTTAATTTGTGCTTTCTTGTAATGTTCCTGTTTCTAATTAACAGCATTTAAGAGGAGATTAACTGTCTTTCTGCCTTTACCAAACAGACCATGGCCAATTTTACACACTGAGAGGAACTTTCTACTGTCATTACAATTTATGCGATAGAAACATAAAAACATACAATGACATTTCTGCCTTTCTTCTAAGCTTAGGCTGGCCACCTCAATTTAAAGAAGTTGTATATGAAAACAATTTCATACTCTGTGGAATGAATTTTATACTGTGTGGAATGAAGTTTTTACTAGTATAGAATAATTCAAAAGCCTGCTCTCAATAGCTCAGACAGCTATACTGATAGAAAATTCCAGTATGGCTTGGGAATTCTCAGTTATGTCTCTCCGCAATTAGGAGGGTTTCTAAACTAGTTGTTTTACTGACTGTTAGTTCACGTTACTTTAGATGAAAGCAAGCCAGGTAACCCAAACTTAAATTAGTTACCCTGGATTTCTAGCCTTAGTAGATAGTAAGAAATATGGACTCCCAGAGAATTTCCATCTCATCCTTCAATTGTCCCTTAAGATAGATAAGATTAAGGAAATGTCTTTCCAAGCTCTATTATTTAGGCAACAGCTAGTGACATTTTCTTCATGATTTCCTTTTATGTTGTCATTGTTGAAATACAATATTTGGTATTGTGTAGGTCCAGGACAGAACTAAACTTTTACTTCTGTCAGAATAAGCAATTATCCTCCAAATTTACTCATGCATGGAATTCTTATCCAACAAATTCCTTATATGACTAAAGTTTACAGAGGGATAAGGTTCAATACAGCTGAAATTAACTGCTGTTATCAGATTTCTCTCCTTAACTGTTTTGTCAGTTTTTCAATTTCCACCTGTTATCCTGTGCTAAAAATACTAAGAAAAACCTTAATTATTAAAGAAATGGAATCTGATAGATACAATATCCTGTACTATGAATTACTGGAAATTTACTTTCATGCATTCTAGGTAGGATCAAGAAATTATAAACAATCTGATGCTTCAAATTAAATTTATCCAACAGTAATAAAATATCTGGAAGTTACAAAAAGGTGAAGTGTTTTCTTCTCAAATCAACAACCTGATGACTTTAAAACAAAATTCTAAAAATCCAGTAATTTGCATTATTTTCTCCTGAAATCAAATTAATCTGAATATAATTAAAGTATGAATCTAGCATGTAATGAAGAGTGACATGATTTGCAAAGCAATCCCTTTGTATTGTAAATACTGCAATAGGTAACATGGCGATGGAATGAAATAAATTAATACTACTACTGCTGACCTATTGCGGGCAGGCAGGGTCGGGTTAGGGTTAGTTTTCCAAAGACCTTACAGAATTCACAGTTACATTTTTCTTAGAAGTTAGACCATCGACTGACATTTATCTGGTACTTAATATATCCCAAAGTTGTGGTGAGATATTCCCTCTCCTTTTGCAATATAGGAGCAACAATGTGATGCCTTTATTAAAGCAGGTAGAAGCCTCACACCCATCATCTTATAGGACTCAGTTCAAAGTACTTGAATAATATCTGGTACATGAACTACATGAACCTTTCATGGCCCACAGATCGTGCCCTCACTAACTGGTTATGTTTCTTTACCTTGCAACTTTACACACTTTTGAAAAATGGTATTGACAGTAAAGCAATAAATGATAAAGACTGGAATATTGTAGTATCCTCAGAAGTATCAGCTTAAGCTAGATTCACTTATACTATTATTATTTTTATATTATTTGCCTGACCATCTGATGCGATTGACTGTTGTGTGTTAACACTGGTAGACAGCTAAGCTCCATGCAGCCGCTTGCTCACTCACCCCACAGTGGAATGGCGGAGAGAATTGGAAGGGCAGAAGGGAGAAAACTCATAGGTTGAGACAAAGACAGTTTAATAAATAAAGCAAAAGCTGCATGCACATCTAAAGCAAAATACAGAATTTTTCACTGCTTCCCATCAACAGGCATGTGTTTAGCCTTCTCCAGGAAAGCAGGACTCCATCACACATAATGGCACCTTGGGAAGACAAATACTATAACCTCTCCATCCCCTCCATCTTACCCCCAGTTTTTATTGCTGAGCACATCTTGTGATATGGAATAATCGTTTGGCCAGTTGACATCAGCTGTCCTGTCTGTGTCCCCCTCCCAACTTCTTGTGCACCCCCAGCCTACCCACTGGTGGAGTGGTGTGAGGAGCAGAAACAGCCTTGATGCTGTGTGAGTGCTGTTATAGCTAAAACAACGGTGTGTTATTAACTATGTTGATCACAAATCCAAAATACAGGTCTGCACAAGGTACTATGAAGAAAGTTAACTCTGTCCCAGCCAAAACCAGTACAATAACAAAATGGAATCTCAGGAGATCCTCTTCTGGTTTAAAGAAATCAGAACTCTTGCAAAGTTAAGATTAAAAAAAAAAGAAAAACTTCCAAAGCTCTGTAAACAGTTGTCCAAAATACTTCAAAATTAAACTTTGGTCCACATCAGACAGAACCAGAGACAGGGTACCAAATAGCCACTGCAACATGAGTTAACATGCTCCTCATTTAACATGAAGTAAGGAAAGTAATTCAAAGATTAACGTATTCTCTGCTGTCCTCTATTACATTGTAGGAGCTTGGAAAGAAAAATCTAGTAAAGCATGACTTCAAAAGACAAGCTGATGTACAAAAGAGGAAGAAACAACTTTCTAAATACATAGGAAGGAAATTTTGGGCACATGAAGTCAGTAATACCATTTACTCACCTACTAACCTATCCCTTCACATAGTACAGCTTTTGTCTGTTTTAATTTCACTTTCTTTATGCGAATTATCTAAATAAACTGCAAACTGACTAGCTGAGGGATAAGAGGTGCTCAAAAGTGTTGATATCTTTCTGAACTACCTGACTAATGCAGAGTGGGGCAGAGAGCTTAAAAAGTGAGAATTATGTCCACATTGCTAATACTGTCAATGTTTGTGTGGATTAATTAAACAAGAAGAAAGAAAAAGTATAAAATGTTCCTTTGTAAATCAGAAAACACTGTAAAACTTCCATGAGACAATATGAGTCAAGTTGAGTCTCTCTTCTAGAAATGCTGCTCTGGCTGGAATGAGCACAGTGGTGACAGAAGAATGTGGTAACTGATTTTTTATTTTTTTCTGAAAACTTGAAACAGATTGCACTGATTTGGGGAGTTAGTTTCAAAATTTCAATTTGCTTTTATAAGTTCTCTTTGAGATTCCCTGCAACGCCCAAACTGAAAAGAACAGCATAAAAAGGCTCTAAGAACTGTACAAAATGGAAATATTTCTATAGAAGTTTGAAGTCATACCTGCAATATTGTTCTTTTCCATGTGATCCTTCTTGTGAGACAAGTATTACAGAAGTCTAGGAATCTGAACAACTATAAAGACTGAAATATAGACCAGTTACTGGTGAGAGACTCTCCTTTGCAAGCATATGTAAAACTAAACTGCTTCGAAGTGAAAGTGATTATTTATTGTGTTCCAGTAAAACATATGGGTTATAACAAAACTATTCTGTTCTTATATTTGAGGAAAGTTCTGTGTACAATGGGAAATTGTGCTGAAGGGTAGAATTGAGTACTCTGTGAAAGTAGCAGTTAGTAGTAACTGTTTTCAGTCCATTTCCATCTCAAGCTGCCAATCATCATCAGTGTATGTTTTTCCACGCTGCAGGAGCAGTCTTTTCAATCGTCTCTGCACATCAAATAACAATAGTTTAAGTGACAGAAAACAAGGTAAATTTTACAATACTTTTTGAAAAATATTTAGTCCTTCTGAATTTATTCAGCTTCTGACAGGCAACCAAGCTTCGTAATAAATAACAGGCATAGAAGACAGAAGTTAGGAACACTGGAGATCTTTAGGAATCAGAATATGCTTAATATTGCATCATTTTGCTTTGCCACACATTCATGGAATAAAATCTAATTTAAGGACTAGACAGTCCTTACTCCTAATGTAAATTTTAATTAAACTGAGGACTGGGGCCTTCTCACTTTGGAATTAGATATAGTTTATAGTAGGTTCATACTGTATTGGCTCCAGGAGTCCAAGACCTGAAGTAGCAAAAATTACTTCAGACTTACAGAGCTGCTGGATTTAAGACTGCTCTTTCAGTGAAGTTGCACAGGTTTCAATACTGACTTCAATGAAAACAAGAGCAAGAAGGGCTACAAAGATGATGAGGGGACTGGAGCATCTCTCCTGTGAGTAAAGGCTGAGGGCGTTGGGCTTGTTCAGCCTGAAGAGGAGACGGCTGAAAGAGGACCTTATAAATGCCTATAAAGATCTGAAGGATGGGTGTCAAGAGGATGGGGCCAAACTCTTTACAGTGGTGCCCAGCGACAGGACAAGGGGCAAGAGGCACAAACTGAAGCATAAGAAGTTCCATCTGAACATGAGGAAGAACTTCTTTACTCTGAGGGTGATGGAGCATTGGAACAGGCTGCCCAGGGAGGTTGTGGAGTCTCCTTCTCTGGAGATATTTAAGACCTGCCTGGATGCAGTCCTGTGCAGCCTGCTGTAGGTGACCCTGCTTCGGCAGAGGGGTTGGACTAGATGACCCACAGAGGTCCCTTCCAACCCCTAACATTCTGTGATTCTGTGATTCTGTGTGATTCTGTGAAGATCAGGCTTCAGATTTCCTTCCACTTTTAACTGTTCATTTGCCATATGAAACAGATTGCATACATGAAAATGAAGCTTAATAGCACTGAACCCTTTGAAGCACATAGGATGAATGTTAACAGGTTAAAGACTCCCCACTGCTGTCTTCTAGCTGCTAAAACCTGCAGTTACAAAACAGGTCCTGATCTCTGGAAACCATGCCTTGTTAAATTTCCTTAGCAGACAAGATGGTACTGTGTAGCATTACATGTGGTTACTGTTAGTCACATCCTTGCTGTAAGTTACCATAGTGTAGCTAAGGTAATAAGATGTGACAAATGGCAGCTTGGCAAGTAATTCTGGGTAGTTTCCTTTGGAATATAAAAACTATATAAGAAGAGGCTTATGTTGCTATTCACTAGCCATTTCTTCACGGATGTAATGAACAACCATTAACTTAGCTTTGAGCCTGTCATGGTTTAACCCTAGCTGGAAACTAAGCACCACACAGCTGCTCGCTCACTCCCCCCCGGTGGGATGGGGGAGAGGATCGGAAGCCTAAAAGTGAGACAGCTCATGGGTTGAGACAAAAACAGTTTAGTAAGTAAAGCAAAAGCTGTGTGTGCAAGCAAAGCAAAACAAGGAATTGATTCACTGCTTCCCACCCGCAGGCAGGGGTTCAGCCCTTCTCCAGGAAAGCAGGGCTCCATTGTGCGTAAGGGTTATTGGGAAAACAAATGCCACCACCCTGAATGTCCCCCCTTCTTCCTTCTCCCCCAAGCTTTCTATGCTGAGCATGATGTCATATGGTATGGACTATACCTTTGGTCAGCTTGGGTCAGCTGTTCCAGCTGTGTCCCCTCCCAACATCTTGTGTGCCCCCAGGCTAGGTGCTGGTGGGGCGGTGTGAGAAGCAGAAACGGCCTTGACTCTGTGTAAGCACTGCTCAGCAATAACTGAAACATCCCTGTACTGTCAACATTGTTCTGAGCAGAAATCCAAAACATAGCCCCATCCTAGCTATTGTGACAGAGCTGCACTTAGCTACAAAGAGAAAAGGGAAGATCCTAGCGACCCGCAAGAAATCTGCTAGGGACAAATCGTGGAGCAAGGCAGAGTGAGACACTGTGCAAAATGGATATACATATTTGGCCATTTATTTGCCCACAATTACTTCACAAATGCACATAAAACATTATATTTAAAAAAAAATCAAACCCTAATTTTGCCATTTAGGCCCATGAAACTCTAGGATAGTGTGGCAATCGTCCATGAGGTGAGATTTTGCTGTTGGGCATGTGCAAAACCAACAAAGATAAAATTAGTTTATTGCTCTGCAGTCTTGACCTCCAAAAATAAGAGTGTCAAAGTAGGAAATTGTACTTCTTCTCCATTTTTCCAGCAGAGACACAATGTGGGCTTCTTTGTTTTGATTTGATTTACTGATGTTGGTAGATCTTATTAATTGCCTTATAAATTGCTGTTACTCCTAAAGGGCTTTTGAATAAGAGGAGGAGGCTGGAGGGAATGATAATTTTCTTCCACAAGAAAAAGCAAAACACACAGAACTTCTTATGATAGAAAGTTAGAAGCATTTCAAAGGGCGCTTCGCAGCTGTCTGACTTCCCATAGATTATACAACTACTAGAAATAGCTGCAAGCAATTAATGACTTCAGTGATTATTTAGAGTGTGGACAATATGTTAACCTCCCCCCAATTCGGTTATGTTCTGGTGTTTACATACAGCATGATAGTAGCCATATAAAACAAGCTAGAGGAAAATGGCAATTATTTTACGAAAGTTTTTTTTTAACCTTGTTTTTAAAGGAAATAAATGAAAATATTTTGCTAAATTTATTTTCTGACTTCAGTTATAAAACCAAACTAGGCTTGAGTTTCATAAAACTATGATGGCAAAGACAAAACTTAATACAAAGATATGAATTTTCGTTGATGGCCGTAGTATTGAAACAGAAATCTTTAACAAAAATAATTTCCATTCCAATTTAATAAACACTTTAGCAGATGTATACAGACATGCAAGATAAAAAGATAACAGCACAGATATCTTACACAGCTCAGTTTATTTTTTAGGAAGACAAATGTTGACCATTCAAATGTAAGTACTACAAAATGGCTCCTTTCGCTACTGTTACAGCCCCAGAGAACTAATAATTTCTTATCGAAAACCCTGTTTTGTGGTTTGGAAAAAACAACAAGCATAACTTTGAAAAATGAAACGCAAGGATACAAGTGGACGTTGAAGAGGCATAATATGCTGTAGAAGTGTGTTTTAGTTGCTTTCTCAGTTATTCTTTTCATTAATTCTGGGTTCTTTTTCTGCTGAAGTTATTGATGAGTAACATCATTTGTTTAACATTTGCCAATGTAAAACCCTAAACACCCTTATGAAGGGATGATGTCTTAGCTCTTGTCTCCACAGGAGTCAATTACAACACTCCTTTTGTTTTGGAGATGCGATTTAACTATAGTTGTATTATGAAAAACAGGCAACAACATCACTATTAAGATACATACCAAGACCACTGTAGTCACGTAGTATGTAACACAAAACTTGGAGAATGCTATTTTAAAAATGTCAATTGCTTTTAAATGGTTGTATCAGTGTGAGATTCAAATATATTAAAAAAGATTTAAGGAAATGTGAATTTTTCAATTCTGTCTCCCTTTCGTGATTTTTAACTAAAGGTAAAATCACTTTCAGTCTGTACATGCCCTTTTTCTTCTGCTTGTTTTTTACCGTCATCCAGCTTTTAAAAGAAAAATGAAAGGTCCTTGTGACTTCTAAAGGTGAAGGAAGTTGGAAAAGTTACATTGACAAATCTGCATTTTCTATTTGGTATTCTGAGAGCTCCTCAAAGCTGGAACAGGCTTTAAAAGTCACCAAGGAAATAAAACAGATAACCCAAACTCAGGCATTCCAAACAAATATAAAATGTGGCATTTTAGTAGTGAATCAGTTAAAAGATATGCCACTGACCATAGATTAACTCAGACGGCTGGTCTTTTTTATCCAATTTTTCCAACTTTTGCTGTGTTCAGGAACGACTTGTCCTTTCCAGCAGCATACCTGTGCTTCCAATGGTGTATGCCACTGAGGCTGAAGTCACACCAAAGAGGAGGTGACTGTCCCACCCTGTCCAACCACTCGTGTTAGGAGGTTACTGTCCCTGGCCAGTCACTCCTTTTCCTTTCCCTCCTTCCACTTCGTACCAAGGCTGTCTTCATCTCATCCAGTTCTGTTAAGTCCTGGGCAGAAAAATGCAGCTGTTAAAAATGCTAACCATGTTGACTGTGGAATTGGGACCAGACTAGGGGCATAAGTCATTTTACACGGATCAGTGAGAACCAGAACAGCATGTCTGACTCTATCCTTATTGTATAGAATTGGTGCATTATGTTCCCCTTCATACGCCTCAGGCATTTGCCCTCTGAATACTAATGTATTATACTAATTCTCCTATGGATTTAGAAAGATTTCCAGCCTATAGCTACTCTTACATCTTCTCTTTCCTATAGACGTTTTTGCCTTTTCCAATATCTAGAAGCTATTGATTTTGTCAGTTGCTAACAAAGCTCTGAACTGCAATAGCCTCATGGAGTGTTTTATTTCTTGCTCCTCTCAAGACTTGCTCTGTGACTATGAGCAAGTTCCATTGGCTGGAGCCTGCATGAGTCTTCAAAATGTGAACAAAATGTTACCGGAAGGAGCACAGTGGAAAGGTTGAGATGTGCATCCTCTGCAGTCATGGATCCTATTTGCTGTAGTTAGTGCATGATGCAGTTGAAAGGGATTTGGAACCACATTACTGGGAATAGCCTGAGAAATATTAGCCATTCATAGCTGCAAGAGGATTTAGGCAGAGAAATGTGCTCTATTGTAGGCCTTCTGCAAGGCAACAGATGGGAATTCAACTAACCTATTTTTCTCTTTCCTCTTCTAAGACGGAAGAATAGAACTCCTGTGGTGACACTGAATTTATTAAACATTCTACCGTTGTCCTGAATATCTGAGTAGAATTTCTGAACAACGTGTTTCTTCTGTGCTGAATTTACTTAATTTTAATGGACTAGATAGTTAATTTGGAATAGGGGATGAAGAGTCCCAGATATCCTGATTCTGCCTTACTCTTAATTGTTTTGATTCTGATATTCTGAATATTCATTTCTGACAATAATTTAATACATTTTTTTTTACAGAACCAGTTGCTGATAATCAGAAATTTACTGCCAATCATTTCATCAAGAAATTCATCACAACTATTGCCATATAGTATTTTGTTGTATTTTGGTTTATATTTCTAAAATTTGGATTAAATTCACAGCTAATTTAATCCTGTGTTTAGTTTAATTTCACGAGAAATAGTTTAAAATTTCTCACCTAATGCAATTTACCAATCTATACTTGCACACGATCAATCTCTGTAAGATATGTATATATTAAAAGCCACTACGTGCTAAAAGTCAGACAAATGTAGGGGGGAAAAAGGGTATTTTAGTCAATAGCTATAGTTGCTGTCATTTCATAAATATATATATATATAAAGCATTTTAGTTGTTACATTGAAATATGTTTTCTAGAGAATTATTTCCAGTTGGAGTAACCATATGGAAGCAGAAAACCATTTAAAAAATGAAAATAAGATGGTTTATATCACCTGCATAACTTGTTTTGTTCTCTGCCTTCAGGCTTCAAAACCCACTTCCCATATTTTTTCCTTTCTTTAAAAATAATGTACATCAGTTTAATTTATCCCAGGTCCCAACAGAAGGATCAGATTTTAAGCATTTAATGCTGTGGTTTCAAATCCAATTTTACAGTGTTCATCGTTTCAGAAGTGGCAGAATCCAAAGTGAGCTTTAAAAAAAAAAGAAAGAAAAAGAAACAAGCAAGCTGAAAGCTGCTCAGTGTGCACACTTTTTTTTTTCAGGTTCAGCTTTAGTATGAAGCCATAACCTGATGAATGTTTGTGAAGGTGTTAGGAATAATTCTCATTTTAAGAATTGTTTCTTATTCAAAAGAAGCAAAACTTTGAAGGATGGCCTTATGTGTATGTAAATTTTTATGTACTTCCTCTGATGAGCCGTACTGAAATTAGTTCACAGGAAGGCAGTATTTCAGATTATGAGAAGAAAAAATTCACTTGAATGCAGAGTACAGAATAACCACTTTGCTGCCAAATGTAAGTGTGCAGAAGGTGGTATAATGTAATCTGCTCTTCCTACTGATGGGATTGCTTGAGCATTTTTGGCTGTCTTTCAGACTTGACATCCATTTGCATGATACTGTAGCATCTCTTTTATTTTGAAAGTACCTATTAATACAGGACAAAACCCAAATTGTTTCAGATAATCTCTACTGCCTTTATGACATGTGCCCAGGAACAAGTTCTGCTATCCAGGATAATCTGTAGACAGGAGTTCACTTTCTTCCTGGTCAAGTCTACCACAGTTAGGGGATTACTATCTGCATTTCCACTATCCGTAGGGTGCAAGCCCTATCGTAAATTTCCTAAGCAGAGGAAAGAACACTATCAAGGGCTCATTAAGTAAGAACTTGTGATGCAGCTTTCAGTAAGTAAAATTTGCTTTGTAAGTCTCTCTATGCTCCTCAGTAAATAGCGAGTGCTATTACAGGTCCAATTTTATTGACTTCAAAGGTGGGTCTGTTATTGAAAATCAGTGTTGGGTCTACAGGATAAACAGAGACCTTACGTGAGCAATGATTGGGTTTTGGGTCCACACAGAGGTTATAATTGATGGAGACTAGAAGGGAGCTTTACTTGCTGACAAAAACATGCCCTAGTAGAGGAATTTCACAAGTGTAGTAAATGACTTCCATATACAAGATTGTGATTGCCACATATCTACCTGACAGCAGTAGCAAATATACATGCTAGTGTTGGATATCTTTCTGCCCTTCACAGAAAATTCTGCTTCCCTTGGGATATTTTCCCTCAGGGAAACTTGTAGCTGGTTATAAACCAAATATAAATTTGATGAATCAAGTGGGGACTGTGGACTGAAAATTGGCCATACAGATTTTTTTACTGCACAGAGTTGTCTGTTGGAGGAACTTTGGGTAATAGCATCTCAGCTGAGTGTAAATCAGCAGTGGTGGTATCACCGAGGTTGCAGGCATAACAATGAATTAGCACCTTCTTTGTGATCATTGTAAAATTCCTTGAATTGACTGTCAGCTTCTCAGAGGCTGTGACAGAAGACTGCATGAGTAACCTGGCTTTGACGTTGGAAAGAAGTCAAAGATTTAATGGGTATGGAAGGTGAATTACCTTATTCACCATGAATGGACTCTGACTGGTCAGGGTTCAGACACATTAGTGAGGTAATGTGACAAATCTTATGCTGATACTACTTCTAGGCATGCTTGGGGGATGTTTGTCAGCTGGATGTCACAGACAGTCCTAGACAGACTTTATTTTAAAGTGGGTGGAGAAACCATACATCATCAATTTTAACACAGCAATCCCTTATAAAACTTTTTAAAATAAGAGAAAAAAATCCGTTTTTTTTTTTTTAACTGAGTAGTAGCTTATTGTTTGTATGCAGCTTCCCTGTATTGCTATTTCTTTGCAAGTTATGTGGAATGCTAAAATTCACTCCCTTTTTAACAAAGTGTAGTGAAAAATAGCCTGGACACATGATACTGAAGCTGCTCTTGTGCTACCCATTTAAGTTATGTATCAAGTCTAAATTTAATCAAGGCCACATTTTATTTATACATTTCATGCATTAAACTCATTTAAACTTTTAGTCAGGTTTCATTAGGGGAAATACTACCGCGCACATCATGCAGTAGTAAAGCTAATGTGCTTCAGGAATTTGAAAGGATTTAGAGATCAGAGGGTCTGATTTCAAAATTTCTTTTTCTTTTTCTGCTTAGTGCTTGCAGCAGGTCTGTATGCTGTACATAGTTTGTTTCCTAGGACACTAATACAGTCAGCATGGTCTGTACAAATGTGTAAACACAGACATTCTCTGTAATCAGTGCTTTTGGTGTCTTAAGGCAAGATTATGTTATTTTAGGAAATGCAATTTAAGTTCAAGATTAAATTTCTCCTCCAGACTGATAACGCCTTGAGGTTGAATGAGATCATTATTGTGTCCTGACTTCTTGCTCTCCATCTTAGATCTTCATTCCCTTTCTCAGTGTTTTAGGAAAGGGGGATTAAAAGAAATGTACCTATAATGATTTACCTACAGGAAAATAGAATCTGCAAGGCTTAATAATGTGTAAATAAGTAAAAAAAGTATGTCTAAAATTATGGACAACTACAATAACACTCCTAATCAACATTGCTGTTTCATTCTGATTTATTCCAAGATTGTAAAAAACCCCAACCACCCAATCAAAAAGCCCTCCACACATAAGAAAACAGTAACATAGCCCTAACTGAAATGAAATGTTCTTGATTGTCAGGTCTTTTTTGGTCAGTTTCTCCCTGATGTTTAGTCACCCCACCATCTATGAAGTTGAGGAAACTTCATGTTGTGTCTTCTATTTTAACTCAGATACGGAAATATATATATATATATATATATATGTATATTTCAGATTCACAAGAGAGATTCATTAATCTTTGCTACAAGAAAGAAAAAAAGGAGAAAAGAAGAAAAAAGAAAGAAAAATTTAAAAAGGCAAATAAAAAAAACCGCACTCTGCTTTTTCAAGCGAAAAAATTGAACTTTATTGTAGTGTGGGGCTTTTTCCCTCCTGGTGCAATTTCACCATAGTCCTCAAGAATGGAATTTTGCCATTCTCATATGCATTGTATCTTACCGTGCTGAAAAGCCAGTATAAGCTTTAGTGACCCAGGGCATATTTGAACTTGTGATCTAGAGATGAAAGACTTCATATTCAATTCTCAGTCCCATGACTCATCCAGTCCCCCAGCATAATTTTGGTTTGGGAAAGAAGTTTTTGAATTATGAGTGTGTAAAAAGCTTTCCAGCAGAACTGCAATTTTAAACCAGAATGGCCTGATTTACAGACATGTTGAACCCTCCGGGTCCCACTGAATTAAGAATATGCAACAATCAAGAAAAGCAGACCTCACTTAACACATGCCTTCAAAACACCGCACAAAAGGTAAACATATTGCTGTAGCATCTAGGGACCATGATCCCAGATGCAGATAAGAGACCAGGCTTGGAAAGGAATGGCCTATGTAGCATCATTCCTGCTCTCCTCAGCCTCCGAGGAAACCACTATAAAGGAGCTTTTGAAGACTCTGGACATGTGGTGTGTCCTGAAGGGCTAAAAAGACTACGAGCTCTGCTTTCTGACAACAAAGGGTATGATTACATCCCTGATCTTTTATTGTATCCCTCTTCACCTCCATGTCTTTCAAGGAAAAAATATTTCTCTCCCTCTTAACAGCAGCTCTTACAGTGGAAATCTGGTTTACTCCGAGCTCAAGTACTTTGTTTCTCTGACAGAAAGTTTCTTTGCAACACAGAATCAGGCAATCAGAGGGTGTGTGAGCAAACCTAGAGCTGCACAAAAGAAATGAAGTCTCCCCTGTTAGGTATGTTATATTGGTTCAGGTCTCAAGCCAAACACCTCCATGGTACCCACGTCACACAAGTCAGCTCATCCTCAGAGCAAGCAGACTCTGCAAGTGGATAATTTCAGGCACTCATATTCATGTTCAGAACTGCCTCATATTATTTAACATACTCAAATCCTGCCTACCTTAGCAGTATGAACACAGCTTGTGAGTGTTCTGTGCTGTGGTTAACGCCAAGCCCATGTTCATGCACAGCCAACAAAAGCATTGTAATTTTTCTTGTAGGTCTTAGATAACCTCTTAGCAGTTGAACTCCCTTGTGACTACATAGTCATACCAACCATTATTCCTTGCAGAAGAATTTTTGGAATGTGGTAGCTAAGTTAAAAATAGTTTTAACAACAGTATTCAGGAGAATTGCTGCCAAAACAATCATGAGATCAGAGAAGTGGCAGTGGAAACACTTTGCCAGAGTTACTGGGCATGTTTAGTGGAAATGGATGTGTAATTAAAATTTAATGTAGCCTAAGAACGAGGTAAAATGTAATCAATTAAGAATACAAACAGAAAACACACCTGTAGTAGTTACTAGCACTTTATTCAGTTGTGTCTCTCCCTCACTGCCTTTGAGTGGTACAAGAAGATCATATTGGTTTCACAGATATCATATGTCTTCTTGTTAAACTAAAGACAGAATAGTATGCTGTAAGGAGTTGGAAAATGCTCATCATATGAATATGAAAGTAGATAGATACAATTTTTCAACAGAAAACTCACTAAAGCAGCTTGAAAATAGGCTTTGAGAACAGAAAGAAGGGTTTGACAAATTCTGTGGCTAGCTTCAGCTGCAGAGGGATTACATCTTTGGGCCAAATTACCAGTGAAGGTATAAAGCACTTCTTTTTGACCTGGTTTGGGTGCGGGTAGAAATCAAATTTAATTGCTAGGTTTACCACAGTTTTAGACAAAACCTTTATTCCTTCCCATGGTCCTTGGAGAAGAAATCAGTTCATTTTCAATTTGATCTGTATTCAAACACTACTACTACTAAAAAGTGTGAAATATAAAATAGTTTTGTGTGAAAACGGACTATGCTTTTGCTTTCAGCCAAAATCCCAACTGCCATGAGTTTCTTTCAGATCTGTATTTTATACCTAGCAGTTTACACAACTTGAACACACTTTGTATTTCAAAACCCAAGATGTAGGCATAATAAAATTTTTTTAAAGCTGGAGTGTTTCTTTCCTCCACTGGGTGTCACCATAAGGCAACGACAGTGGGTTTGCAAATCAGTAAAAAGTTTGTTAGCTCAGAGAGGTTGTATTCACTGCAGAAGGCTCCATTGGGATAATGGTGCTTGCTAACCACTGAAGAAAGCCCCGTCTAGCTCTGACGTCAGTAGAAAGATGCCTACGCCCTGGTGAATATCAGAGCAGGTCTGAAGGTCCTCACCAAAAAAGTTCATGCAAAACAAGTAAAAAGCGTAACAGACTGATTCTATGAAAGACTGTAAGTGGATTTTCAGACTCCTTACTGGTGTTCATGAAAGAATTAAATGAACGAACTTTAATGAAAGACTGAAGGTTTCACTGAAATATTTCATTTGGGTACAGAAATTGGGGTTTAACTATTGCTAGAACAGTTGCTGTAGCGAGGAGCATTTTACCTGGCTTCAGAGAAAATTTATCATAGTTTCATATATCTGTATCTTTTCAACCTTCCCCTTTCCATTAAATTACTTACCTCCAAGCTGTCAGTCATCTGTCACAGCAACAACTTATGGGAGACCCAGGAGATCAAAAGGCAGAAATTACAGCATTACTCCCTTTACCTGCAACAGTTACAGCTGGATCTGATTGCCACCTAAATGGCCTGTGAAAACAAGAAATTTTTTTTTCTCCCAGAGAAAAAAAAATATTTGAAAGGAAGGCAGCCAATAACTATGTATCTTCTTTTGTAAAAAAATGCTTTCCGATGAACCCTATTCTTTAACAGATCATTACACTACCCTTTTTTCCCCCCTGCAGTATTTATTTGGTTTTTATTTCTCTTTCTTTTTTCTTTTTTCATACAATAATGCTGAATGTCACAATCAATAGTCTAGACACTAACTGCTTCTATTAGTTAAAATTTTTGCTGTTCTGGATGCTTATCAACAATTCCTGCAGTGTACGTTATGAAAAAAATATTGAGAATTTTTCTGAGGCTTTCTCTATATTTGAATTCTGGCCAGACTGTAATTACAAAAAGCAAAGCCAGCTTCTGTGGTTTGCACCTTTGCTGCACAATTTTGGTCACATTAGGAAATTCAGAAATAGGAAAAAATAATGAAAACATAAATTTGAAGGCTGGCTTATCCATCCTACATTATCACTGCACTTGCCTTTTTTCACTGTTTATATTAAAGGTGAATAAAATGTAAAAGATCAAGGCTACAAAACTAAAATGGATTTGTGTATGCCAAATGTGTTTGGATAGACTGACAGTAAAGTAGAAAATATTTATTTTCTAATTATCGACCTCTGAATTGAAATATAACACTTCCTGTGTAACCTCAGATTTTCTTCAACCCACCAATCCTTTCTTCTATGGGAACCAGGTAGTGGGTTATATTTCTGGGAACAGAAGAAGGTATTTTCTAAAAACTGTTGAATTTTCATAGCAATGTGTCCAAAACAGACTTGAAAACAAAGAAAGAAAAAACCAAAAGGGTTATACTGGAAATTGCAGTAACACCCGATAGGTCAGGACTCCTACTTGAAATGTCTGAGACTGAATATCTGTTCTGAAATTGGTCCCCTTCCCCTCCAGCCTCCCAAGTGAAGCCCATTACCTGCTCTGTTGGGAGTTTGTATATACTCTTGTCTACATTCTGCAGCTTTCAGCAGCTGCAGTGTGTCTATGCCTTAGGGGATGGCCAAGCAGGACTGCTGATCTTGCGCATCAGTAACATGGTGCAGGGGGGATTCCACCTTCGCGACAACTTCTTTAGCTTTAGGCTGAGACATTGTTCAATAGTCATTTGCAGGAATAAATATAGTTTGTATTACTCTAATTAAAATTATGAGTTAGCTCTTTTTACCTCTGTACTGATGAAGAACATCTTTGGCCACCTTTAAAGATGAGATGGCGACCCTTACAATTTCTTTGAAATTATCCTAACCCTCTGCATGAACGAAAGTAGTAGAAGGATATCAGATTGGTCTGCTAACAGACTTCTTATAGTCAGGGTTGAGCAAGATCAAGGAAACCTTACAATCAGCACAAACCGTACTTGAACAATTCCTCTGGAAACATCAACACAACTTGATTTTAGTTGGATATGAGATTAAAATACTTTAGAATAAATGTACTGTCAGAAGTATCATCAACAAGCCTTTCAGCTTAGATGACAGATCATTGTTGGAAACTGGTAAGCATTGGGACTTACACAACTACGGGTCTGGTGTTTCAGTTATTTAAAAGTTGCTTTCAAAACACAAAATATAAGGCTTCTGGAGTTTTTTTAGTTTTGATATCTCTAAATAAAAGCTTAAAACTGAGTTTTGTAAGACTATTCAGTGTTCTGCCTTGAAAGCTTCTGCCAGTTTCTAAGAAGACAAATGAGACTACTAAGCACTTTCGTTCTGCTAAAAACCCAAACTTCGATAGTCAGTTGTTGAAGAATTTAACTCACTTAATATAACGTAGGTATATATAAATGCATTTGAAAACAAAATAGGAAGCTTTGCTACTAGAGCTGAAACCTCTTAACTTTCACAGCAGACCGTAAAGCCTGAGGCATATGATTTCCTGCAGTTGCCACGTTGCCACCACCAAAGGCAGCATCACACATCGAAGTAATGTGGTGTTGGCAGAAATCAGGGGCACATGTCAATAGTTTTGTCTGATGTTAGAGGCCTGACAGAATTCACAGAATGATCAGACATTTTGTGCCAGTGAAGTGAATGGGAAGGTTTCCTGGGATTTCTGTGAAGCCTTTTTGTGAGCAGTATCTGGGCTTTGTCCAAGTGCAGAACTGTTCCACAAGGTTCTCACCTTTGCTCTTCAAGGCACCAAATGCAGCAATCCTCACCTGACAGACGATTATGCAAAAAACCCAGATTGACTCAGGCTGATTGATTATTCCTGAATACTCTCTTGCTCTTCAGAGAACAATGACAGTAGTCCTGGTAACCCGATTAGAACAAATAGAAAAAAAAATAGAAAAGTACAGTATAGGATGCCACATAATCCAATTTTTCCAATGAACATGATATTTACTAACTAAATTCCTTAAGACTGAGTTAGTTAAATGGCAAATATTATGCTATTATTTGGAGATGAAATACTGAGTGCAGAAATTCCTTTCTTTGAAGGAAGAATTGTTCATCTTGCTAGCACACCATAATAATCTCTGCATGAACTCTTGTTGCTATTGCATCTGGGGAAAAAAATCCTTCAAAAAAGGAGATTGCCTTTGCAAGTTAATATGTTTTTCATCGGATCTGGACCCTACTGGTAACTGGTTTTGCTGACAGAAATCAGTACCTGAAAATTGTTTTTGGAGTCAATGCAATCAGGGTTAGAGTACTGTTATGAACCGTTCTCTGCTCGTGGTCCAAAAAGAGGGTGGCTATGAAGACAGTGACTACTTTACACACTGTGTTAGGATTTTAAATGTCTGTATGGCACAAATTTCCAGCTTGAATTTGAGATGGAAAACACACAAAGAATGATTTTGAAATAAAAAAATAAATCCTTTTCGAAAGGTCCAGACAAACTACTCAAAATCTGTACGAAGTGGGTATTCATCAACAGTGTAAAATACGGATCAACAAAGCTCCTAAACAAAAATAGCAGGATAGATATATGACTTTGCTAGATTGCTTTCTGGTTTTCCTCAGTGTGCCTCACCTGACACAGTAGGCTCTTATTGTTCCTGAAAAGTACCCAGTCTATGATGACTGGGACTATCCTTGATTTTCCTATTTCCACATCTAGGCTGCAGATGGTATACTCAGAATACCAGGCATCACTCTTCTTCTTCTTCAGTGTCACTATCCATGAGATAAGAGATATGATGTCAGGTGTGATATCACTACCTTTATGCATTCCCACTGGTCTCACCCTAGCAACACATTATAAGAAGTGGTCATTGTAAGAGTGTATCGGTGTGAAAGTAAACAATGGGTCTTGGTAGACAAAAAGGGATATATATGGGATTACTTTACCCTGGGAAGAATCAACATAATGATTTCAGTTGAGCTAGTTGCTATTTTATGATAGGATCCAGTCAACAATCCTTGTAGAAACAACAAAGAAAGGCACAATTCTTTGTGTAAGTCCCACTATCCCTGGTACAGTGGTCTGTCTAGTAATTCTCTCTCCCTGGGAAATACTTAGACAGGCTGAAGTAATTCCAGGCCCATTTACAATATTAGGTGGTTTCTGTCAAGTCCTTTTGGCTTTCTACTTTTTTCTGAAGAGATTCTATGGAGAAAACACAGAACCCTAAGTAGGCTGAATGGCGTGTTCTGCTTGGGACAAAGGGAACAGCTGTGCTTCTTCTCTTAAGAATGCATTTCTGAACAGGAAGGAAGTGCAATTCCTTCTTCCTCATTTGGTTAATGGGAAACTATAAACTTCAGGTAAGGACTGATGGCCCACCACCCTAGGTAAGAAAATCCTGGCTAAAGCTGACTTCCGGTTTCTTGTCCTATGGTCATCTGTCATTAGGAGGTCTGGCTGCCAAATAAAAAATGAAAGGCACCAAGGGAGTCCCCTCTGAAGATGGAAGCTCAGTGTTGCTAAACTGTTGTAATCCTAGCTTTCTGACTTTGGGTAGTGATCTTTCCTCAACCATAGCTGGGTGGTATGACCCACTCACAGGTCATTTTCTGCTTACTGGTCACTTAAGAATGAAAAGAGGATGACTAGCCACTGGTGAGTACATGTGCCAGTTGTTTCACTGCTGCCTTTCACTTCCCTTTCTCTTCCTTGTAAGCAATGGTTCCTTGTGGTCGCCCACAGTCATATGTTACACAGTGCAGCATTTTTGCTTTTACTCTCAAAAGTTTACTCCTCTATCTTCTGAAAGCAGCTGTCTCCACCTTGTTCTAAGCATATGTCTTTTATCTTTTTCACTATAACCTTTCACTGGTCTTCAAGGCTAACCGTATTGCACAGATAATGAATATTCTGGACAATAATCTCTAAAGAAAGATGGCTGCAATGCTTTGGAGCCAAGCAACTCCAGGGTTTTATCGTCAGTCTGACAGCTGCCCAAATTTAGATGGTGCGGATAGCTAGGGAAATTAGTATCAGCTGTTTGGGACCTTTTAACACAATAGTGTAGACGTGGCCTGCATAGCCGTGCCGCGCCACATACCTTGCCAGCAAGTTTGCCTCCTGTGAACCACGTCAAAAATACTTTCAGATAAAATGTAATAAAAACAGTTTACCATAATATAAAAGGCTCTAAGAGAGGCCATACCCCACATATTTGTAGCATGCTGTTAAGCTGAAAGTAGACTGGTCAAAGAGTTTTCAGTCATAAAATGAAAACTTTTGTTTAGCTACAAATTTCTTAGTAGCTGTTTGCCACATGACTGGAAAGAGATAAAAGCACACTCAATGAGGGGGAGCAGAACACCTCGTTCTGATGTTCACTTACTCCTCTTTCTCTCTAATGTTTTTGATTTAGGAAGACTTTTAGGTCCATGGGTCAATGTTTCGCTGAGCTGAAGCCTACATTGTGATAATGACAACACACTCCACGAACCAGTTCCCCGCAAAACAAAGCAGTTACTTGAACCGCCTGGTCTCTGGCACTGAGGGTGGCTCCACAGTTTCTCAGCAAGATCCTTACTTAGCAATATATTCACAATCACTGCCATCACGAAGCCAAGAGGAAAATAATAACTTTGTATGCACACGGCATGCAGAAAGCTGGAAGGGCTGAAACTTCAGACAGCTTCTACAGCTAAGGGAAAGCTCAGAGCCGCAGAGGGGCTCCTCATGCTGGAAAAGCCTGCCTGACTTCTGAACTCCGAGTTACTGCCTGTGAAATGGAAACTCCCAGTTCAGGCCACCGTTTTTAACATCGGCACCTGAACGCAGGGCCCTAGACGACCCGATCCGCCCACACGAGCAGAGCACGCCGACCGGCTCCAGCAGCGGCCCACGCCTGCCTGGTGACGTCAGGCTCCTGTCACGCCGAAGCTTGGCCGCGCGCCTCCCGCTCGTTGGGGCACAGCGCCATCTCGCGAGCCGCAAAAACTGGAGTCAGACTGCGGTCTGAAAACCCAACGTAAAGTGTAAAAATTTAAAACAAATTGGAGCAAAGTCCCCCTTTCCGCAGAAAAGGAAAGCTTGTTTGTGGAAGGTTAGATTTATTTATTCTCCTAGTGCAAAGCTCCCAATATCCTGAAGTTATTAAATATAATGATCAATCAGCACTTCCTCAATTATATTGCAACAAAGGCTTGGCAGGCTGTTATTATTCATTTAATCATGCACTGTCAAAATCAAAAGTACTTTTTCAAAGAGTTATAATACCCTCCTGAAGAGTTTAACATTTTTTCACCTTTTGAAGAGAAGTGTGGATTTGGCTGTCAGAAAAACTACCACTGCTGTTGCTGACCTGGCCCAGTGATTTGTTTACATGAATGTAACAAGACAGATTAAAATCATGCCCTGTATGTTTAATGTGCTATATCACTGTGCTCTCTCACTATGGCAACATAAGCTCAAATATTCCTGTGCAATGTGCTTTGCTGTACTGGAAGCTATCTGTAAGATGTTATCTAATTCCTCTCTGTACTTTTCCTCTCCTGTTATCTGTGTTGCTCTTACGACATTTCCCTTAGTAAGTCCTTTGTATCTTTCTTACTCTCATATATATGCCTTCTTCCATGTCACCTTTGCCACTCTTTGAAAATCTATACGGGCTAAGCACTTTCTCTTGGCTTCAATAGCTTCTTGAAACAATATTCCCTTGGGAACCTTCTCAACAAAGAATCAATTATTTGAAACAAAACAATACCGATCAGCTTTTGAGACAGCCCAACAGCAATCAGTGACATACTCAGTATCATCTCTTGAAAAGCATATCATATTTTCAAAAATGTGCAGTCTTCTTAGAAAAGAAAATCAGGCAGAAATGTAGCCTCAGGTTCAGACACTTGGGGTTTTCTTGTTTTCTTTTTTTTTTTTTTTTTTTTTTTTTTTTTTTTTTT